>Ga0182030_10005125_pt1 | contig 27867 bp, 22 predicted proteins | sample 812S3MmetaG_FD_121299 | JGI IMG/M metagenome (GOLD analysis project Ga0182030, IMG submission 121299) | Permafrost microbial communities from Stordalen Mire, Sweden - 812S3M metaG (Illumina Assembly) | ecosystem: Environmental > Terrestrial > Soil > Wetlands > Permafrost | place: Sweden... | reverse complement strand
GCCTGGTGAGCGAAATCTTCACCGACGACGTCCTCGCCAAGCTCCCCGGCTCCATGGCCATCGGCCACACCCGCTACTCCACCACCGGCGACTCCGCCCTGCTCAACGCCCAGCCCATCCGTGTCGACTCCACCAAGGGCCTCATCGCCATCGCCCACAATGGCAACCTCGTCAACCTGGGCAACATCCGGGCCCGCCTGGAGCGCGAGGGCGCCTACTTCCAGACCACCTCCGACTCCGAGATCATCGTCCAGCTCATCGCCCACTCCAAAGCCGGAACCCTGGTTGACGCCATCGCCGACTCGCTCGGCCAGGTGGACGGCGCCTTCTCCATCGTGATGATGACCCGCGACCGCATCTTCGCCGCCCGCGATCCGCGTGGATTTCGTCCGCTGTCCATCGGCCGCATCAAGAATCCTGAAGGCCCGGACACCATCGTCTTCGCCTCGGAGACCTGCGCCTTCGATCTGCTGCGCGCCGAGTACCTCCGCGACGTGCTTCCCGGCGAGCTGGTCATGGTCACCGACGACGGCCTCACCAGCCGCCAATACGCGACAGGCGTTCCACAGACCAGCTGCATCTTCGAGCACGTCTACTTCGCCCGCCCCGACAGCCGCATCTTTGGCCGCTGGGTGCAGGAGTCGCGCGATCAGATGGGCCGCCAGCTGGCCCGCGAGTCCGGCGTTGCTGCCGACGTGGTGGTGCCCGTCCCCGACTCCGGCGTGACCGCGGCCCTTGGCTATGCGGAAGAAGCTGGCCTCCCGTTCCGCATGGGTCTCATCCGCAACCACTACGTGGGCCGTACCTTCATTGAGCCCGAGCAGCGCGTGCGCGACTTTGGCGTCCGCCTCAAGCTCAACCCGGTTCACAATCTGCTTGAAGGCAAGCGCGTCATCCTCATTGACGACTCCATCATCCGCGGCACAACGAGCAGGAAAATCGTCCGCATGGTCCGTGGCGCCGGTGCAACGGAGGTCCATCTCCGCATCAGCTGCCCGCCCACCATTTCGCCCTGCTTCTACGGCGTCGACACGCCCAGCAAGCGCGACTTGATAGCAGCGAATAAGTCGGTCGAAGAGATCCGCCAGTACATCGAAGCCGACTCGCTGGCCTATCTATCGCTCGACGGCCTTCTCAAGAGCTGCGAGACCAAAGAAAAAACCGGCTACTGCACCGCCTGCTACACCGGCAACTACCCCACCCAGTGGGTCGATGTCGATGAGATCCTCCCCGCCGCTGTGATCATCTAACCGGAACGGCCGCCCCCGGTTCGCAGCGCAGTAGAATCAGTCCTGATTCCGCTGCTGCTATGGAGCGGATGCCTGAGGGTGCGCATGACCCGGTTACGAGTCCTGTTCGGCGGCGCTGTCTTTCTCGCGTCGTTTCTGCTTTTCCTCGTCGAACCAATCGCCGCCAAGCAGCTTCTGCCCGTCTTCGGTGGTTCGGCCGCGGTCTGGATCACCTGCCTGGTCTTCTTCCAGACCGCTCTACTGGCCGCCTATCTCTATGCGCACTGGCTGGCGCGCCGCTCGCATTGGGTTCTGCACTTCGGCCTGCTCCTGCTTGCAGCTGGATCTGCAGTCGCCTGGGCCACGCAGGCCATTGATCCTGGCCGCGCATCCCAGCATCCCGTCTCCGCCATCTTTGCCGCTCTCGGCGTTGCCATCGGACTGCCCTTTCTTGTGCTCGGTGCAACCAGCCCGCTGCTCCAGGTCTGGCTCGCGCGGCTTGAGATCACGGGTGTCCCCTATCGTCTCTTCGCTCTCTCCAACCTCGCCTCACTGCTGGCTCTGGCGCTCTATCCAACCCTCATCGAGCCGCACTTCACTTTGAAAGCCCAGCGGGTCATCTGGTGCTGCGGCTTCGCCACCTTCGCCATGGTCTCCGCAATCCTCACTTGGCACACTCGTTCAGCAATAACTTCCTCCGAAAGTTCAGATAGGTCGGATGAAAGTTCTCTAACTCCCACGCCGCTCCTCCCTAAGTTCCTCTGGGTTCTGTTGCCCATGGGCGCGGCCATGCAGTTATCTGCAGTTACAAGTTATCTAACTCAGAACATAGCCGCCATCCCGCTTCTCTGGATTCTTCCTCTCGCCGTCTATCTCATCACCATGATCATCGCCTTCCAGTTTCCGCGCCTTCTGCCGCGTGGCATCCTGGTCCGCTTATTGGTTGTCTTGCTTGCGGGTCTGGGTTACATGCTCTCCCAGGTCGATGTCTCCGTACCCCTGCGCATCGGGCTTTCCTTCTTCCTTGTCGAAGTCTTCTTCTCCTGCCTCTTTCTCCACTCCGAGGCCTATGCGCTGCGCCCGCAGCGGCCCTCTGAGTCCACGCTCTTCTATCTCCTCTTCGCCGCCGGTGGAGCGCTGGGCGCATTCCTCATCGGCATCGCTTCGCCGCTTGTTTTCTCGTTCAACTACGATCTCGCACTCACTTTCTTCGTCACAGCGCTGCTCGCGCTCGCCGTCACCTGGTCTGGCGGCTGGCCCATGCGTGTGTTGTGGGGCACGGCCAGTGTTCTGCTCTTCTCACTGGTATTCATGCTGCACATCGCTTACCAGCGCAACACGCCGCTCGCCATGCGCAACTTTTACGGCAGCCTGCGCGTCCGCCAGTCGCTCTCGGCTTACCCCGGCGCCACCATGCGCACGCTCACTAACGGCTCCATCCAGCATGGCACGCAGATCTTCTCCACCGAGTTACGCAAGACTCCGACCACTTACTATGCGGAAGATTCAGGTATTGGTCTTGCCCTGCGCTTTTGCTGTCAGGGCCACGCGCGCGTCATCGGCGTCATCGGCCTCGGCGTCGGCACCATCGCCGCCTATGGCCACGCCGGCGACCGCATCCGCTTTTATGAGATCAATCCGGCAGTAACTCCCATTGCGCAGAATCTCTTTACTTATCTCCGCGAGTCACAGGCGCAGATCACCATCGTCGAAGGCGACGCGCGCACTTCCTTGTCTCATGAACCGCCGCAGAACTTTGACGTCCTCGCAGTCGATGCTTTTTCCGGCGACGCAATCCCGCTCCACCTGCTCACCACCCAGGCCATGGATCTCTACAAGCGCCACCTCGCGCCCGGCGGCATCATCGCCTTTCACATCTCCAACCAGCATGTCGATCTGGAGCCGGAGATCGCTCTGCTCGCGCAGGCAGCGGGCATGGATGTCCGCCGCGTATCGAGCGTCGCCAACGAGCAGCGTGGCGAGTACACCGCAACCTGGATGCTGCTCACAACCAGCCCTACCTTCTTCACGCAGCCCGAGGTCGCAAGCCAGGTCCGCCAGCCCTCTTCGGATGCGAGCGCCCGCCTCTGGACCGACGATTACTCCAGCCTATTACCTCTGTTGCGGTGGTAGCAAAGCGCGCGCGTCGAGTAGCCTAACCCGCCAACTCCCCCACCCCAGCCAGCGGAATCCGCACGCGTCTTTTCAAGCTCCGCGTCAGTGCAAACATCACCGCCGCGGCGCCAAGAGCAGGCAGCGCCAACCCGCGCAGCCCCGCCTGGTAACTGCCGGTAGAGTCTTTCATCAGCCCCATCCAATAGGGTCCCACGAATCCGCTGAACATGGTGATGGTATTCATCGCCGCAATCCCTGCCGCGGCCGCTCGTCCGGCCAGAAATTGGGTCGGGACTGAGAGAGCGGGCCCCTGCATCGATTGAAACGCGACGAAGCTCGCCGCCAGTGCCGCCACCACCACCCACGGCGACCGGGCATAGCTGGCCGTGACAAATCCCACGGCCATCGCTATGCAGGGCACGATGCAGTGCAGCGCTCTTTCCCCCGAGCGGTCGGAGTGCGCGCCATTGAGCAGCATGCCTGCCGCACCGGCCAGCCCGAAGCACGCAACCAAGTATCCGACATTCGTCACGCTCCATCCCGTGGCTCCCTGGAGAATTGCCGGCGCGGAAAACCCATAAGCATAGCTGGCCGTCAGCGCGCAGAAAAAGTAGGCGCCAATCATCCACACCTTGGGCGAAAGCAGCGCCTGCTTCACCCCGGCCTCGTGTCCCAGGTGCGCCTGCGCTCCGTCGGCTTTAAGCTGGTCTTGGAGCCATGCTTTCTCTTCAGGCGTCAGCCAAGCTGCCTTCGTGGGGCCGTCGGGCAGCATCTTGAGAATGACAAAGCTGAACAGGACCGCCGGCAGACCTTCCACGAGGAACAGCCACTGCCAGCCGGCAAGCCCCAGCTTGCCACCCAGGCCCAGCAGCCAACCGGCAAGCGATCCCATCACAACCGAGCTGAGTGGCAGCGCAATGTAAAACCGGCTAACCGCCCGTGCGCGCATGCGTGCCGGAAACCACAACGTCAGGTAATAGATGACGCCAGGGAAGAAGCCGGCCTCCGCCATGCCCAGCAGGAATCGAACTGTGTTGAACTCGAACGGCGTGCGCACAAACATCGTGGCCGTCGCCAGCAATCCCCAGGTAAACATAATGCGCGCCAGCCAGCGTTTTGCCCCATAGCGCAGCAGCAGCAGGTTCGACGGTACCTCGCACAGCGCGTAGCCAATAAAGAAGAGCCCCGCGCCAAACCCGTAGATCGACGCGCTGAAGTGCAGGTCGCGATTCATTTGCAGCGAGGCAAAGCTGATGTTGATGCGATCCACGTAGGCCAGCCCGTAGCCGACGCCGATGACCGGAAGGAGCCGCAGCCCGGCCTTGCGCTGCGCCGACCGTCCAATCGCAGCAAGCTCTTCTTCTGACGGATGCGGCACGCCGGGCGTCTCGCTCGCTTCGGGCATCAGCGCCCACCTTTCTCACGTTCAGATTCCAGGAATAGGGGGAACGGCGGACCCGCCGTGAGTATGCAAAATCTATCACACCGCGGCCCCGTCTGCCTCCTTGTGCGTCGAGTCACAGGACGTTCACATACCGCGTGTGATAGCATCCGCTTTTTGGTAATAGACGCCGGGCGGAACCCTCTTCAGTCTCCCAGCCCAGCGCCGGTCCGGACCTCGATATGGATGAGGTAGACGGCAGACCGGGACACGTGGCCCTCCAATGCGGCCACCTGGACGCCCCTCAGGACGCCCCACTCCTTCCCTGTGCTCGCCGCGCTCATCCTTACCAATTGACTGCCATCCTGAGCGAAGCGCAGCGGAGCCGAAGGACCCGAGGTCCGGTCTTCCGCGTCTATCCAGTCCATCAATGTCTTCACTTTTAAGGAGAAGCATCATGAAAACGTACCAGGGAAGTGAGATCCGCAACGTAGCTGTAGTGGGGCATGCGCACAGCGGCAAAACCACCTTGATTGCCGCTCTGCTGCATGCCGCGAAGATGACCCCGACCCAGGGCCACGTGGCCGACGGAACCGCAGTGACCGCCTATGACGAGGAGGAAATAGCCCGCGGCGCGACGATGCAGAACGCCGTGGCCTTTGTCGAGTGGCAGGGCGTCAAAATCAACCTCGTCGATACGCCCGGCTTCCACATGTTCTCCCACGAAGCCCGCGCCGCGCTGCTGCCGGTGGAGGCCGCAGTCGTGCTGGTCAACGCTCAGAACGGCGTGGAGGCCGTGACCGAGCGCGTGTGGCGCTACGCCGAGGAAGCCAACGTCCCGCGCGTCGTAGTCGTCAACCAGATGGATCATCCCAAAGCCGGCGGCGGAGGCGGGCTGAGCGCCCTGATGGATGACCTGGTCGATCGCTGGGGCCGCAACTGTGTTCCCGTCCAGTTGCCCATCTCCGGCCCCGACGGGTTCCGCGGCGTGGTGGACCTGGTGACCATGGAGGCCTACTATTACACTCCCGGCGGCGATGGCCGCGGCAAGGTTACCGGCGAGATTCCCGCCAGCCTGGCTGCCGACGCCAAGGCGCGCCATGAAGCGCTCGTCGAGCTGGTAGCCGAAGGCAAAGACGCGCTGATGGAGGAGTATTTCGAGAAGGGCACCATCCCCGAAGACCACCTGATCGCCGCTCTGCACGAGGCCATTCGCGAAGACCGCATCTTCCCGGTGCTGTTCGCGAGCGGCCTGGCCAACATAGCCCTCGATCACCTGCTGGACTTCATCAAGGTCTATTGCCCATCGCCCGTCGAGCGCGCTCCGATGCCGATCCGCGTTCCCGCGTTGGCCGCGGTGGCCTCCGTGGTGGAAGAGAGCGCCGAGGACATCGACGCGGCCACACGCACATTCCGCCGCGTGGCCGACAACGAGCCCGCGGCGTTGGTGGTCTTCAAGACCATGACCGATCCCTTCTCCGGCCGCATCACCTTCTTCAAAGTCATCAGCGGCGTCGTCAAGACCGACGCAACAGTGGAGAACTACACCCGCCGCAGCCAGGAGCGGCTCTCGCATCTCTCCGTCATGCAGGGCCGCAAGGCCGTCGAGGTTGCCGAGCTGCACGCCGGCGATCTGGGCGCGGTGGCCAAGCTGCGCGAGACCCTCACCGGCGATACGCTGGGCGCAAAAGGCGCGGAGATCCAGGTCGATCTCTATCCGCTGCCCGAGCCGGCCATGACCTACGCCATCGAGCCCAAGAGCCGCGCCGACGAAGACAAGCTCGCCCCCGCCATTCACAAGCTCATGGAAGAGGATCTGCTGATCAAGTTCTTCCGCGACCCCATGACCAACGAGTTCCTGATCGCCGGCGCAGGCCAGCCGCATATTGAGGCTATTGTCAGCCGGCTCAAGAAGCGCTATCACGCCGAGGTCCACCTCAAGGCGCCCAAGGTGCCCTACCGCGAGACCATCCGCGCCAAGGTCGAGGCGCCGGGACGCCACAAAAAGCAGACCGGCGGCCACGGCCAATTCGGCGACTGCAAGATTCGCATGGAGCCTCTGCCCCGCGGCGCGGGCTTCGAGTTCGCCAGCGAAGTCTTCGGCGGGGCCATCCCCCGCAACTTCATTCCCGCTATCGAAAAGGGCATCGTCGAGTCCGCCGTCCGCGGCTATCTCGCCGGCTACCCGGTCGTCGACTTCAAAGCCACCGTCTACGACGGCAGTTATCACGACGTGGACTCCAACGAAATGAGCTTCAAGATGGCCGGCCGCATTGCCTTCCGCAAGGCCATGGAGACGGCGAAGCCCTGCCTCCTCGAACCCATCATGAAGGTCGAAATCGAGGCCCCCGACGAGTTTGCCGGAACCCTCATGGGCGACCTGAGCAGCCGCCGCGGCCGTGTGCAGGGCACCAACTCCAAGGGCCGCACCACGGTCATCAACGCCCAGGTTCCCATGGCCGAAATGCTCGCCTACGGGACGATTCTCACCTCCATGACGCAAGGCAAGGGCAGCTACCGCATGGAGATGGACCACTACGACATCGTCCCGCAGCTGGTAGCCGACAAGATCCTGGCCAACGCCAAGCGCCCCGTGGAGGAAGAAGAAGAATAAGCATTGCATGCAGCGGACGCTCGCTATCCGCTCGCAAAAGGCCTGTGGTCTCCCGCCCTTCCCAGGGAAAGACTGGGACCAGGATGGGTCATTCGTCGGAGGGGACGGCGCGTAGATCCTTTGTTTCGATTTCCGAAATAGAGTTTTTTCGGCGTAACGGGCTTATTTTCATTGGGCTGCGGCAAAACAGGGGGAGGGGGTGGGGTAAAGAGGAGAAGCCCGGGAAGATCAGGGTGTTTCTTGAAGCGCGTCCAGTCTGCATGGCGGATCTCCTCCATGCACATTGTGCGCCGAAGGGGACAAATCATCTGCAAGGCACCTGCGACGCGGCAGGCGGCGCTGGAGCGCCAAGGGTTTCTGGTCTCCCACCCTTTCCGCAAAAGGAAGCGGAACGGATGGGGCACACTCACATCTGCGGCGGGTTAAGGGTGGGGCACCCGGCACCCAAGCATTCAAGGACGATTGAGAGTTGGGCCACCCGCCCGTCCCATTCCTGCGGACGTCTTGCCGCGCGCGCGGGCACGATCAGTGCGCGTTTTTAACCGAAATGCCTTCCAGGCATTTTGCGTTGGCATTATATGTGCCTTGCGACATATTGAGATCCCATACTTTATCATTCGCTCCCTGGGGGCTATCCGTCGTCGCGACCGGAACGCTGTCCGTCGAATCGATGAGGATCGTTACGTTCGCCAGTACCGGGGTATTGCTCGTCGTCATCCCGGCCTTGTCGACATAATTAAAGCTTATCCTCTGCTCGGGAGTGAAATCCTTTGTCCAAAAGAAAAAAGGACAGGAACGTTCCCCCTGCATGAGCGAAGCAGGTTTCGGGATTGGTGCCAGGGTGAACTGCTCTTGGAGCACCACCCTCGGCGCGGCTTGCCCGTGGGCAAGAATCATCGGATGGGCGCCCGCAAGGATCGCGAGAACCGGGGCAAAAGCGAATGACAATCGGGGCTTCATTTTCTCTTCCCACCCTCCACAATCCGGAATTTGCATTCCGCTTTCTCGGCAACCCACCAATATTACTCCCCGTCGCGTGCGTCCCGCATGTTTTTGCATTTGTTCCAACGCCGGGTGCCGGCGGGTGGCCCACCCTTGTTCCGCCCATAAAGATGGGTGCCCCATCCTTTCGCGCACTTGGCGAAAGGTTGGGAGGCCCCAGAATGCCGAATCAGCAACCCTGCAATCCCTACCCCGTCCACGGATCAAGCAGCTCGACCGGGATGCCGCGGAGGTCGCGGATGCTCCTGGTGACGAGAGTCAGGTCGTTGAGCACGGCAGTCGCTGCGAGCAGGGTATCGACGACTGGCCTTGGGCGGTCGGTGGACCATTCGCCCCAAAGGCGGACTGTTGCAAGATCGATGCCGAGGATGCGGTCTGCGAAGCCGAGCTCGAGGCCCTCAACCCATGCCGCGAGACGGCTGGCGGCGTTGGGATCAGGATCTCTCAGCTTCTTTGCGGCTATACCTTTGCGCAGCTCTCCCAGGGTGAGAACGCTGATGAACGCAGAATTGGGGTCTGTTGACTGGAAGAAAGCAAGGACGCCGGGGTCGGGCCTTGACTTGCGGGTCTCGCTCACAAAGTTTGTATCGAGAAGGTAGCGGATCTGTCCGCTCACAACTCAACCTCTCGGCCCGTGTCGCGGCTGTACTCGATTTCGAAGTCGTCTACCTTTGGTCCCCCGAGGAGATATTCGTACAAGTTGGGCTTGTGAGCGACGAGAGCGCGGTAATCGCTGATGGAGAGGACTACAGCCCGCTCCGTGCCATGGCGCGTGATGATCTGCGGGCCTTTGGTATGGGCCTCTTCGATCACCTCGCTCAAGCGGGTTTTTGCCTCTTGAAGCTGCCAGGTCATGAGCCCCCTCCTTCAACCTCAACCAGAATTATAGTCGTTATGGTTGAAATAGTCGAATCGGGCCGGGTGCCCCATCCTTTCGCGCACTTGGCGAAAGGGTGGGAGACCGCGAACCTCGGCCGCCCGACTCCCTTCTTCCAATTAGCCGTCGAGCAGACTCTCAATGTCACGGGCTCCGTGAATGACGTGGACGATCTCAATACCATTGCGTTTTGGCTGATAGAAGATCAACCAGTTTTCGAAGCCTTTCACCGGCCACCGGCGAAGGCGCCGGAGGGCTGGTTTACGGAAGGTACACAAGGCGCCGAGCTTCGGCATCTTTGCCAGTGCTTCAAACGTGCTCTGGACTGCGTCCAAGAATCGTTGAGCCGTCTCCTCGCCCCTGTGCTCTTCAAGATACTCGGCGCTGGACAGGATGTCCCTGCGAGCGCGGGCACGGACAAAGACTTCCGCCACCTTAGAGCTTCCGGATCGTCTTGGAGCGCTTGCCTAACTCACTGCGGAGCGTGGCCCAGAATTCGGGAGTGACCTCTTGCGGTTCGCCCTCAAGCAGCGATTCCAACAGAGTCTGTTCAAGCTGTTCTTTGGCATTGCGCTTTTGGTCGGCGCGCACCAGTTCGCGCATATACTCACTTGCGCTGCTATAGTCCCCTGCCGTAACCTGCTCTTCCACATACTGTTTCATGGGGTCGGGAAGAGAGATATTCATGGTTTGCATCGCGAAGTCCTTTGTTGTCAACTTAGCGCCTTTGGCAACTCCTGTCAATTATTGGCAGAGCCTTCCAGGCCTCAAAAACGAGACCTGGGGCACCCAACTTTCTTGCTACGATGGGTTTCCTATAGCCCGCAGGTGCCTCGCCAGCGACCACTTCAGCTCTTCAATCCCCTGGCCGGTGACGGCGGAGATGGCGTGAAACTCGAGCTTCTTGCGCTTCACATGCGCGGCCAGCTTCTTCAGCTTGTCGGGGTTGGCGGAGTCGATCTTGGTTGCCGCAACAATCATCGTTTTCTTCGCGAGGGGAAACTCTGTTTTTGGCCCGGGCTTGTCGTCCATGGGCTGCTCGGGAGTGGTGATGGAGAAGCTGGCCAGCTCCTTGTTGATGACCTTGAAGTCTTCCACGGGATCGGGCCGCCCGGATGCATCGGACACGTCGACGAGGTGAAGCAAGAGCCGGGTCCGCTCAATGTGGCGTAGAAACTGGGTGCCGAGGCCGGAGCCTAGGTGCGCGCCTTCAATCAGTCCGGGCATGTCTGCCACGACGTAGGACTCCTGGTCGGGCTCCTCGCCCACGGTGACCACGCCGAGGTTGGGCTCGAGCGTGGTGAACGGGTAGTCGGCGATCTTGGGCTTGGCGGCGGAGATGCGCGAGATGAGCGTGGATTTGCCTGCGTTGGGGTAACCGACAAGGCCCACGTCGGCCAGCAGCTTGAGCACCAGCCGGTAGTTGCGCTCCTCACCCGGCCGGCCCAGCTCATGCTCGCGCGGGGCCTGGTGGGTGCTGGTGGCAAAGTGCTGGTTGCCGCGCCCGCCGCGACCGCCCTTGGCTATGACAACGCGCTCGTCTTCGGTCTCGAAGTCATGGATCAGCTCACCTGTGTCCTGATCGTAAAGCGCTGTGCCAACAGGGACTTGCAGCACATTCGAGTCGCCGTCGAGGCCGCTGCAGTTCGAGCCCATGCCGTGCTGGCCGCGCTCGCCCTTGTGCTCCGGGTTATAGCGGAAGTGGATCAGCGTGTTGTGGCGCTGCGAGCTGACCATGACCACGTCGCCGCCGCGGCCGCCGTCGCCGCCCGAGGGACCGCCGCGGGGCACGAATTTCTCACGGCGGAAGGCCATGCAGCCATTGCCGCCGTCGCCGGCCTTGACGCGAATTTTTGCTTCATCGATGAACATGGAGAACCAGGGAACAGGGGTCAGGGGTCAGGGATCAGTCTGACCGTGGAAGCACCAGCGGCGCCAACTTTGTTTTGCCGTCTTCTCAGTTTACCGAATCGGGCCTACAATCGGTGACAAGATCACAGCTGGGCCAATTTGCGCTGGTTTTCGGGGGCTCCTCCCGCCGTGCGATTGCGCCCTGCCCAGACCGGCCGTTGAGAGCGGGAAGGGTGAGTGACAGGACTGCGCTTCTCTACCGGGTCTGCCGCGAGCGGGATTCTCCATGGCTTGGGCAGGGCGAAACTGGATGAGGCCGGGGTTGCTGGCCGTGCTGCTGGCGTACGCGGGTGCGGCTGGTGCGCAGACAGCGGAGCTGTCCTTGAGTTCTCCGGACACAACTGTCAGAACAATCAGTGCGGAAGGCGCGACCGGATCGATCAGCGGCCGACTGACGGATCTGCACTCGACGCCACTGGCCGGAGCCACGGTGGTGGTGCGCAATACGGCAACTGGCGAAGAGGCGCGGACCACGACCGCCCGCAACGGCAGCTACCGGTTCAGCGGGCTGGCGGAGGGTGAGTACACGCTGGACGCAAAGAGCCCGCAGCTGGGTTATGGGCGGCTGGAGGGGATTTATGTCTCCGGCGGTCACGAGGCGCGGGTGCAGGCGGCTATGGAGTTTGAGCCGGCCGCCGCTGAACCGGTTGACGTTGTAGCCCGTTCGGGTATTCCCGCCGTGGTGCTGGAGAAACCGGCGGCACGGTCCGCCGCCGCTGCGGAGCCGCCCATTGCGACCAGTGTCGCGCAGAAGCGGCCGGCAACTCCGCCGCCGCTCCCGCAGCCAATTCCGGATCTGTTTCGCGCGGAAGCGCAGCCCGCTGCAACGCCGATTGAAAAGCCAGCAACAGTAGCCGCGGTCGCGGCCGAGCCCCTGCCCTTGGAGTCGCCGGCAGCGCTGCCGCTCTCCGGACGTGTAGTCGCAGTGCAGCCGCGGCCCACGCTGCAGACGACGGCGCAAACGATCCACGCCAGTTTGGGACTGGAACCGCTGCTCCTGCTCAATCTGGCCGGGCAGGCGGCTGTGGGAGCAGACTTTGCGCGCACCGACCCCCCAGCCGCCGCAACGACGACAACCATGACCGCTGCGGAACTCCAGGCGCTGCCGGCCGCGGGCCGCCGCTGGCAGGATTTTGTGCTCGATACTCCCACCGCCTCTACAACCGGAGACGGCGCGGCGCAGGCCTCGCTGCGCGGAGCCGGGCAGGAGCCCGCCGAGACCACCATCGACGGCGCCAGCACGCGGATGGCGTTCGGCGGCCGGGGCAGTTCCGGGCCGGGATCGAGCGGGTCTGGATCGGGCGGTGCGGGCGAGAGCGGTCAGGGCGGCAGAGACGAGAACGGGATGGGCCAGGCCTGGGCCGGCGGACGGGGATTGCCGATGGCGGAGGCGGCTATTCGCGAGGTGCAGACCGCGGCCGGCAACGCCGAGACCGAGGGTGCGCGGACGGCCGGGGGGCGCATCGACGTGGAGACGGCGCGCGGCACGAACGGCTTGCACGGGCAGGGGTTTTTCTTCGACAAGGAGAACGCATGGGGCGCGCAGAACCCGTTTACCCAGTGGGTCACGGAGACCTCGCCGGCCACGCAAATAGGACTTCTACCCACCGTCCCGGTCTTTGATAATGGCCCGAACGGACCGCCGCAGTCCTATACGCCGCCGGACCGCGAGACGGTGTGGGGCGTCGGCCTGGGCAGCCAGATTCGCCGCGACAAGCTGTTCTGGTTTGGGGCGCTGGACAGCTATCGCCGCAATGATCCGGGAGTCGCCATGGTGAAATATCCCTATGTTTGGCAGACTCCCAGCTGCGAGGCCTACGGCCCGTGTCCTCCACCTCCAACCCTCGGAGGGCTCTTTGCCCAGCCCAGCAACGACGAGGCGCAGGTGCTGAGCGCGCGGTTGGGGTTGAGCAGCGCCAATCCCGTGGCCGAGGGGCTGACGGCTTATTCCTGCATCTTGGAAGCATTGGCCGGAGTACCAAGCGGGTCAAGCTCGAATTGCCCGCCGGGTTGGCCACTCGCCGGGCTGCTGGGGCCGGCTCCGCGGACGGCCGCGCAGTGGGTGGGTTTTGGGCGGCTGGACTGGAGTGCGACGGAGCGGCATAAGTTCACGCTTGAGGGGATCGGGGGGCTTTGGAACTCGCCCGGAGGTGGTCTGACGCGCGTCTCGGAAAACTACGGCAACCACAGCTTTGGATCGAGCGAGGCCAGCGAGGAGTGGCTGCTGGGGCGCTGGGAGGCGTTCCTGACGCCGAATCTGCTGGCGGTGACGCAGGGGTCAGTGGGGAGGAGCATTCTGAGCTCGCACGCCGAGACGCCTTCCGCCTTTGAGCAGACGCTTCTCGGGCCGAACGCCTATGGGCAGTTGCCGCAGATCGTCGTGGACAATCGCTACGGGTTCACCATCGGCAATCCCTCGCAGTTCGGCCCGGGCAATTACCCGGACGAACGGCTCTACGAGGGCCAGGAGACGGTGAATTGGGTGCGGGGCAGCCTCCTGGTCAAGGCCGGCTTCGACCTGAGCCACAACTTCGACGCCACCAGCCTGCTGCGCAACCAGACGGGCACGTATACCTACTCGAGCGTAGAGAACTTCGCCTCCGATGCGCTTGTTTTCGCCAAGTATGGGCTGGCCGGGGAGCTGAACGCCGACAACCAGCACAACTGCGACCAGACGGGCAAGGTGTGGGTGGACTCGGGCGGAAACCTGCGCGGGCTGGGCGCTCTGCCGTGCTACTCCTCTTACTCGCAAACCATTGGGCCCACGAACTGGAACCTGAGCACCAACGACTGGGCGGGGTTTTGGACGGCGCAATGGCAGCCAAGCAAGCTGCTGGTGATGAGCGGCGGGTTGCGCTGGGAGCGGGAGCAGTTGCCGCCGCCGCTTCCGTTGCTGAACAACACGGAGCTTCCGTTGACCCAGAAGCTGCCCAGCCTGGGCAACGATTGGGGTCCGCGCGTCGGCCTGGCCTTGGGCAGCCTGGAGAGCCACTGGCCGCTGCTGCGGCTGGGCTATGGCATGTACTTCGGGCGGACGGAAAACTCCACGGTGGAGACGGCGCTGACCCAGACGGGGAGCCTCAAGGGCGACCTGAAGTTCTTCATGCGGCCGACTGACAATCTGAATGCTGGCGGCGCTCCGCCATTCCCTTACGTGCTCACCGGGCAGCCGGGGAGCGTGGTCACGCCGGGAGCTGTCGAGTTCGCGCCCAACTTCCGCAACCCCGAGGTGCACCAGGCTGTGGCGGCCTTGGAGGAAGAGTTGCCAGGCCATGTGGAGGTGACCGCGAGCGCCCTCGTGAGCCTGGGACGGCGGCTGCCCGTCCCGGTCGACGCCAACCTGACCACCCCGACGCCAACGCAGACCATCACGTACAACGTGTGCGACCAGACACCCTCGGGCCCCAACAATGGCGCCTGTGGCAACCTCGGGCTCGGCCCCATCAAGGCCACGCAGATCACGGTTCCCTTCTACGCTTCCTGGCCGTCGGCGGATTGTCCCAGCGGCTCGCAGTTGAACAGTGCCGGCCAGTGCGGATGGAGCAACCCCGGCTATCAAGGGATCGACCAATTCACGAGCAAGGCCAATTCGACGTATGAGGCGGCCGTGCTGCGGGTGGAACGTTATGGGCGGCGGGGGCTGAGCCTTCACGCCCATTACACTTATTCGCACGCCATGGACTGGAACCCGGGCGAGAGTCCGCTCGACCCCAACCCCGCCGACTATAGCCAGGAGTACGGAATCAGCGACCAGGACATGCGCCACTCGGTTGCCGCGATGATCGTTTACCAGGCACCGTGGAAATTGCGCAACCTGGCCGGGCGCCTCGCCAACGGCTGGATGCTTTCTGGCATCGGACAGTTCCACAGCGGGCTGCCGTACACCCTGCGCACCTCCGGCTCGCTGGCCGAGGAGGTCACGGACGGCGGCTCGCCCATTGTGGGGCTGGCGCCGGGGATGAACGGCTCGGGCGGTGCAAGCCGGGTTTATGGCGTAGGAAACAACGGCGTCGCCTATAACATTGGCCGCAACACCTTCCGCTACCCGGCCACATGGAAGGCTGACCTGCGCGTGGGCAAGAAGTTCGACTTGGGGCCCATGAGCCAGCTTGAGCTGCTGGTGGAGAGCTTCAACCTGTTCAACCACCAGAACGTGACGGAGGTTGAAACCACCGGCTATTCCATCGAGTCAGGCACAGCCTCGTCCCCTCCGAGGCTGAACTTTCTAACTGGCCTCAAAATCAACGCCACGACCGGCCTCCCCAATCCCGCCTTCGGCCAGCCGCTCAACATCAATGCGACCAACTTCTACCGGCCGCGCGAGATTCAGATCGGCGTCAGGATGAGGTTCTGATGTATGGCTCTCACTCTTTCTCTGCCGCAAACGCATCCGCTTCCTGGTTCAACTCCGCGGCCGTCGCCGCTCGCGGATCGATCACAATCCGATAGCGGAACTTTGTGGACTGGCCCTTCTCCAGCGTGAAGTTGAATGCGGGCTGCTTGGTGTCGAAGATGCTGCGCCCCAGCGGATTGGCGGCAAACAATCCATAGCCGCGCGCATGCCAGTAGGTCGGATAGCCGGGATTTCCAGGATGGTCGAAGATCGTAATCTGGTCCGTGTGGCCGCCGGTGTGGCCGGTGAGCGCGCACCAGCGCCCGCGCGTTCCCCATGCAGCCCCGCCCGCAACGCCCTCACTCGTCAGATACGAGCCCGTCGCCGGGTTCACCTCGCCCGCCGGCGCCGCATCCACCTTCGTCGCGTTCCCGTTCGCGTCCGTGAACACGCCGCCCTTCTCATCCGGCGACTCCAGCCAGCGCGCCACGCGGATGCCGAGCAGGCCCTCCTTGTCGTCGTGGAAGACGGCGCGATCGTCGGCCTTGAGTGTCGCCACCAGATCGATGACGCGCGCGCGTCCCTCGCGGAAGAACGTGTAGTGCGTAGTCTGGCTCAGGATCTGCTTTCCGTCGCCGGCAATCCACACCGACTCGGTCACCAGCTCACCGCGCTCGCGTCCGCTCTTGGCTTCCACCACGCGCAGGTGATGGACGGTTCCCATCTTGCCGCTGTCGGCGGGCGTGATCGCATCCGAGTTGTTCCAGAAGTCGAAGCCGTTCACGTCGCCGTAGTTGAACCAGAGCCCGGCGTGGTGCGGATGGTCGACGCGCTCGCCGGCCCGCAGCTCGAGCGGGTAGCCGCGCGTGACCGTCACGCCGTCCTCGTCGATCAGCGGATAGAGCACGGGCTTCTTGAGCGACGTGGGCCAGATATAGGAAGTGAAGGGCTTGCCGTCGATGGTGATGTCCACGCGGTGATGCGCCTCGTCGGCGACAACCTGCACACCTTTGCCCGGCGCCTGCGCAAAAGCGCCTGTGGCCAAAGCAGCGCACAGGCCAACAGATCCCAGGACTGCAGCCTTATTCATACACTTTGCCTCCCGCAATTACCTGCTGCGTCTGGTCGTTGAAGGTCACTTTCTGGCCCGTCTGGATGGCAGCCACATTCATGCACAGAGCGATGGAGTGGTGGTAGCCGGCCTCGATCGAGGCGTTGGGCGTCTTGCGCGAGCGCACGCACTCCATCCAGTTGCGCACGTTGGCCGAGGTCTCGGGATCGCCGCCGGTATTGGCCGCGGTGGAAGCAGTCTCCACGTGCTCCATGAGCGGAAAGCTGGGCAGCAGGTTGGCCTTCATGCCCATCTCCGTTGCGTCGCGGGCTTGCAGGCCGCCCTCCGGCGTGACCCGCTGCTTGTCCATGTCGATCATGCCGCCATTCGAGTAGTAAAGCTCCTTCACGCCGCCGGCCGAATTTGTGAAGCGCGATGTGTACTGCACCTGGAAGCCTTTGCTCAGGTCGTCGAGCGGACCGTAGTCGAAGACCGCGGTCATGGTGTCCCAGTTCTGGCGTCCGTCCTTCCAGAGGTAAATGCCGCCGTTGGCCACCACGCTGCGCGGATGCGGGAGGCCGGTGAACCAGTGCACGGTGTCGATCTGGTGCACCAGCCACTGGTCCGGAATGCCCGAGGAGTACGGCCAGAACAGGCGAAACTCAAGATACTTGCGCGCGTCGAACGGCTCATAGGGCCGGTTGAGCAGATAGCGCTTCCAGTCCGTGTCCTGCTCCTTCAGGAGCGGCACCACGCTGGGCCTGCGCCAGCGGCCCGGCTGGTTCACGTTCCAGGTCATCTCCACCATCACAATGTCGCCAAACTTGCCGGACTGGATGTACTCGGCGGCTTTTTGATAGCTCGGGGTGCTGCGCCGCTGCGTGCCCACCTGGACAATCTTGCCGGTCTGCTTGACTGCCGCGAGAAATGCGCGTGCGTCCGGCATGGTGTGCGCCGTGGGCTTCTCCACATAGGCATCGCGGCCGGCGTTCACTGCTTCCACGCCGTGCAGCGCGTGCTGAAAGTCGGCAGTCGCAATCAGAACCGCATCGATATCCTTGCGCGCATACAGCTCGTCGTTGTTGCGCACCGCGGCAATCGGGTTTCCGCTCAGCTTCTGGATGTACGCAGAGCCCTCCTCGCGGCGCCCGTTCCACAGGTCGGAGACGGCCACGAACTCAAAGTTCAGCTCCTTGGCGTGCTCCTGAAATGCGGGAATCAGCGAGCTCTTCATGCGGTCTCCGCAACCGATGACGCCTACGCGCACGCGGTCGTTCGCGCCCAGGATGCTCGCGTAGCTCGACGCACTGAATGAAGCCGCGCCGGCAGCCGCAGCCGCACCCAGCTTCAGGAATCCCCTGCGATCTGTTCCTTTCAACTCCATCATGTGACCCTCCTCCTATCAGTATTGGATGCCGTCAATCGTCCAGCATCGCAGACCGGACCGGCTCGCGCTCACCTTTTTTCCGCCAGCTGCTCGGCAACCGGCAAACCGCCAGCGCGCAAAATCCCCGGAACGTTGAAATGCTTCAGATAGTCGGCATCCGACTTGAGCTGGGGCATGTCTTCGCTGTGCAGCGAGACGGGAACATCACTTACCGCAGCGGCAAAGACCGCCCACAAAGCCGCATCCCCTCCAGCGTATAGGTCAACACCGTTTCCACTCCTGCTCGCATAGACAATCGCAGTCACCAAATCCTGCACGCGCGCCGCATCATCGGCGACGTTGAAAGTGTAGAACTTCGCTCCGCCGGCCGCAGCGTCGGCCTTGTCCTCTTCGTCTGCATCAGCGGGCAGGCTCGTGTTGACGCCGGCCGCGGGATCGCTCTTGCGCGGAGCCTTTGCTGCGCCGGTCTGAAATACATCCAACAGCAGAATGGGCCGGCGCTCCTTGCGCAGGCGCGCTGTTAGTGCTGACCCGGGCGCCGCAGCGGAGCCACCCGCATCCACAACGATTGCGATTCGCCCCGACCCCGGGATCCAGATGCCGGGCACACGATCGCCGCTCGCAGCGCGGCTGAGCACAATCGATTGGCCATCGAGATCGGCGATCACGTCGCGCGGAACCTCAACTGCCAGCGTCTGGCGCAAGCGATCGCGGAGGAACGCGGGGTCGTCCAGCCGCGCGTTCTGAGCCTGCGCGCTCTGCTGCCAGGAGCGGAACAGGCCGTCGAGGTTCACGGCGTCTGCCGGCAGCGCGCGATTGGAGAGCGCCATCATCTCCTGCAGCATGGGCACGGAAATGTCGTGCTCGCTAAGCTCGCGCGCGTCGCTCAGGCCGGGATTCACCTTGGCAAAAAAGCGGTAAACAGCTTCGCGGCTCTGCTGGTTGAAGTTATGCTCCGCATCGATCTGGACAACTTCAACCTGGTCGCCCTTGCCGTAGAGCGAATAAATTCGCTGGATCGCGGGGAACTCTTCTTTTGGGACGTTGCGCGTCCAATCCCCGGTGGCAGAGACAAGCAGCATGGGTTTGGGCGCGAACAGCGCGGCTATTTCGACATTACTTGTATGGATGCGCAGCCCGGGCGCGTTCTCACACAGGTCGCCGCCCTGCATGATGGCCGAGACCATGTTCACCGGCGCGGCAAATTGGATACGATCATCCACGGCGGCCAGCAGAAAAGCCTGCGTGCCGCCGCCGGAAGCGCCCGCAATTCCCAGCCGGTTCGGGTCAACGTCGTCGAGAGATGCCACAAAATCGAGCGCGCGCATGGAGTTCCAAAGTTGTAGACCGAGCGGACCGAAGGACCATAAACGCTGCGCGGCGCTGCCAAAATGATGCGGCACCTGGATGGTGTCGGTATAGCCGATCATGTCGTAGGCGAACACGACATAGCCCTGGCGCGCCAGGCTGATGCCAAACGAAGGCCCGGAGTAGAGAGGCTCGTTCTCAAGCCGTCCGTAGGGCCAGTGTCCGTGCGGATTGAGAACGCCTGGGTGCGTCGGTTTTCCATTCCGCGGCCGATAGAGATTGCCGCCCAGATAGAATCCCGGCCAGGTCTCGATGAGCACTTTTTCAATGGAGTAGTCTTTCTCCTCGATCCGGGCGAAAATCTGCGCATGCAGCGGAGTTTTTTCCGGCATCGGAGACAGGCCTGCCGAGACGAGAACCTGTTTGCGAAGAAATGCCCGGCGCTGCTCCCATGCGGCGAGCGAAGTGAACTGGGGAAGAGGAAGATGACTGTCCGTGCTGCGGATATCTGTGTTGCGTACATCTTCGGCAGGGGCATGAACACTGGGCGTTTGCGCTCCAAGCGTCAAGTGGCACGGGGCAGACGCAGCGAGGAGGCAAGCGATCGAGAGACCCGATCGGGCGAACATGGCGAAGACACTGCGCACATCACCCATGGCAATTCCCCATCCGCGCGAATCAGAATTTCGGTGCACTCGGAACGCGGCCCACTGCAGCGACCATAAGACTACATGATGGATGCACATGCCCGGCAAATTCGATTCGCCTTGCGCGGCAATGGACTCCCGCCGCAAGCAAGAATTGAGTCGATAGAGGCTCACTGACGAAGAGCAGAAATCGCCTTCAAAGCAGTCGCGCGACGAAGCTGTCCGGTCCGGCGCGGCGCCTTAGGAGACTTCGGCGAACGAGGCGAATCTGAGGCTGCCCTGGGGGTCACGATTTTCCCGCTCTATCCGCTTCCTTCGAACCCTCAGCCCACGTGTTGCCCCGCATCAACGGAGTAACGAGGGCACAAAGATTTCTTGTCTGCCGACTGGAATTCTGAAAACGAGGTGCCGATAGATTGCCCGTACCAACAACCACCTGCTCCAAGTAGCGATTCTGGACCTCGACGTAGACGGAACGGGTTCGGTGCAGGCGGAAATCGATATAAGGAGCCGTATCAATGAGCATTCAAGTCATCAACAACATCTCCTCGATCGTCGCGGAGAATGCCGTATCGAACACGCAGGCCCACCTGCAGAACACCCTCCAGCAGCTTTCCACCGGGTTGAAGATCAACTCCGGAGCGGATGACCCGGCGGGCATGTCGATCGCCGACGGCCTGGGCGCCAACATCTCGGCTCTCACGCAGTCCGGCCAAAACGCATCCAACGGCATCGGCCTCCTGCAGACCGCTGACGGCGCGCTGAGCCAGGTCACCACGATTCTCAACCAGGCAATCACCATCGCCACCGAAGCCGGCAACGGCGGGCTCACAACCGCGCAGTCCACCGCGCTGAACACGGAGTTCACGTCGATTCTGAACGAGATCGACCAGATCGGCTCGACCACCAACTTCAACGGAACCTCGGTGTTCAACAGCAACTCCACAAATTCGCTCTCGTCCACGCAAGGCTCGGCGACCGATCCTCTGACCGCCGGCACCGCACTGAAAGCGGGCTCGGTGACCACCATTACCGATAGCCAGACCGGCGGCACATTCGTATTCACGGCCGGCGCAGCGGACACGGTGGGCACCCTCTCGGCCGCCATTGACGCGGCTGCCGGCACCACGCTGAGCACCGGCACCACGGCGACGATCAGCGCCACCACAGGACAGCTTGTGATTGCAGGCCCGGCAGGCGACTCACTGAAGATCACCAGCACCGAACCGGCTCTCGGCGGGTTCTCGCCGACCGTGGTTGCTGGCAACAGCGCGAATGTGTTCACGTCTGACGGTACGGGCACAGGCGCCACCAACACCGATACCGCCATCAACACGCTGTCGGCTTCTTCGCTTAGCCTGGCCACCAGCAACCTGAGTTCCACCACGGCTGCTCAGTCGGCGCTGACTGCCGTTACCGCTGCCATCAGCGCGGTTGCCGCGCAGCGCGGCAGCATCGGAGCCTCGATCAACCAGCTCACCGCGGATACGGGCGTCGAGTCCACCGAGGTCCAGAACCTGACCAGCGCGCAGAACAGCGTGCAGAACGCCAACATCGCGTCAGTCACCTCGAATCTGACCCAGTACAACATTCTGGAGCAGACGGGCTTTGATGCTCTGGCGCAGTCCAACTCGGCTGAGCAGAACGTTCTCAAGTTGCTGCAGTAGGCTTGCAGTCCTCCCCTGAGCGGTGGCGCTGACGAAGCGCCACCGCTTTTTCTTTCTGCCTACCTGAAAGTTGCAGGCGCAGATGCCGATATAGTAGTGCGGTTCGAATTTCAGGTACGCGGATGGGGCGAAACGATTCAACTCCGCGTAGAGGAAAAGGCAAAGGCTCATGAGTTCAGTCTCCGCATTGGATTCCCTGCTCTCCAGTTCAAACTCCGCAGACGCCATCGATCTGAGCCAGATCCTTCAGGCAGCGACGGGTGCGTCGACGCCGGGCATCGACGTGACTTCGGCGGTGAACGCGGCGGTGACGGCGGCCGAGGCGCCGGAGAACGTGTGGCAGTCGCAGGAGACAACACTCGCTGACCAGACCAGCGCGCTGACCCAGATCCAGAGTGCCACCACCGCGCTCGACAACGACATGCAGGCGCTGAACAACCTGACCGGCCCGCTGAGCAGCGTGACGGCAACATCATCCAATTCGAGCGTCCTCACGGCTTCGGCTGCTTCTGGGAGCAGCACCGGGGACTATGCCGTGCTGGTCAATAACCTGGCCAGCACTGCCTCCTATGCGTCGAGCGCCGTGGCCAGCGCCACCACCGACCTGCCGGCAGAGACCATCACCATCACGCCCAGCGGAGGCACGGCCACCACCATCACCACCGGCAGCGGCGTGGACACGCTCACCGATCTTGAGAATGCGATCAACGGCGACAATCTTGGAGTCACGGCCAGCATTGTGACCGATGCAACTGGATCGCGCCTCGCGATTGTGAGCAACACCAGCGGCAGCGCGGGGAGCTTCACAGTCGCCTCCTCGGGCGGAAGCTTTGGCTTCACCGCAGGCGCCAGCGGCACCAATGCATCGCTGACCGTGAACGGAATCGCCATTTCAAGCGCGTCGAACACGGTGACGGGTGCGATTCCCGGGGTCACGCTGAACCTGCTGAGCGCGAGCCCCAATGCGCAGGTGACCCTCTCGCTGCAGCCCAATACTTCCGCAGTGTCGAATGCCATCAACCAGTTTGTGAGCGACTACAACACAGTCATCGGCGACCTGAACACCGAGTTTTCGTACACATCGGGATCAGGCCAGGGAGTGCTGGCGCAGGACCCCACCGTGCAAACGCTGCAGAGCGACCTGCTGGGAGCGTTGGACTACACAGCGACGAGCGGTTCGGGAAGCAGCGCGACGGTAACCAGCCTGGCTTCGCTGGGCATCTCTGTCGGCACCGACGGCACGCTCACGGTGGACAGCACCGCGCTGGCCAGCGCTTTGCAAAACAACTTCAGCCAGGTGCAGAACTTCTTTCAGGGGTCCGCGCTCAACGGCTTCGCCAATACGCTCGATCAGCAACTGACCAGCTTCATCAGCCCCGCGGATGGCGCGTTCACGGTCGATCTGCAGAGCATGAGCAGTGAAAACACGACCCTGCAGGATGACGTCACCAACTTCCAGGCCAACGTGATTACTCCGCTCAAGGCGCAATTGCAGAGCGAGTTCAGCGCGGCAGAGATCGCCCTGCAGCAACTGCCGAACGAGATCAGGGATGTGGACGCGGAACTGGGCATCAACACATCATCGAGCAGCTAGAGCAGTTTTCCAATTCGTGTGCCCCGTTTGGTAGCTTGCAAGGTGGCCTTTTCTTAAGGAAAAGTCCACTTATCATCCTGCTTCTGGTGTACAGCAATTGGAGAACAGCTATAACCGGAGACGAGCATGAGTCCGACAGAGATGGCTTACCGGAAGACGGCAGTCGGGGGCGCCAGCGGGTTTGGCTTGCTGGTGGCCCTTTACGACACGCTCGCAGGCGACTTGCGCCGCGCCGCCGAGGCCGAGCGCGGCAACGATCTGGAGAAGAGGACCCAGGAGCTGAATCACGCGCTGCTGGTGATCGCGCATCTGGAAGATCGCGTGACCCGCGGCAGCGGCGGCGAGCTGGCAGATCAGCTGACCGGCTTTTACCGGTTGCTGCGGCGCAAGATCATTGAAGCGCAGGCAAAGCGGTCGGCCGCGATTCTGGAAGAGCAGATGAACCTGGTGTTGAAGCTGCGCGAGGCCTGGCAGGGGCTGGAGATGCGCGGCATCTCGGCCCGGCCCGAAGGTGGCTCATGGGACAACCCGGCCAGCTATCCGGGCGGCTCCGCAGCGTCGTTCCGGCAAGGCGCCTCTCACTGGTCGGCTTAGGTTCACAGAAGGAATGCCTCGCCGGCACGCAGGAAAAGGCGGACTCACGGCGAGCAAGATCAATTTCACCCGAGCGCTTCAGGTGATTTCGCGGCATTGAGAGCACGCCTCAATGCCGCTCTTTTTTTCTGTGGCGCTGGTGAACGCGCAGACAAGACTAGGCTGGCGGCGCGAGGTAATTGAGCAGGTTGTTAGGCAGCACCTTGGCCACCGCGGCCAGCGCAGCGCTGTTGTCCGTCTCGGCCTGGCTCAGGTCGGTTGCGGCTGTAGATTCGTTCACGCCGATCAGGCTGTTCGCCTGGGTTGAGAGCGTGACCTTGTCCTGTTCCAGAAAAGTCTCCTGCGAGTTCAACTGCGTCTCCGCATTGCCATAGAAGACCTGCTGCTGGCTGACGTAGTTGAGTGCGGAGTCGACCGAGGCGGTCGCGGTCTGAATGTCGGAGCTGTTGCCGCCCTGCAACGCGGTGACCAGCGAGCTCAACGCGCCCAGAACATTATTGCTCGAGCTTGAGAAGATCTGGCTGCCGGGCAGGTTGACCTGCACGCTGGTCTGGTCGCCCACGGCCACCGAGTTGGTGTCGTCATTGCCGTTGTAGGTGTAGCCCGTCGAGGAGGAGGCGTCAGCCGTGTAGGGCGTGGTGGTGCCGCTTCCGCCAAATAGATACGTTCCACTCACTGACGTGTTGGCAGCCGTCACTGCGCTGGTCAAAATACCCTGCACCTCATTGGCCAGTGAAGCTAGATCGGTAGAGGAGTTGGTGCCGTTGGCGCCCTCGGTGCCCGCTGATACAGCCGAGGTAAGCGAAGTCACCAAAGAACTGAGCACGGAACTGGCCGTCTGCACCGTAGAGAGAGCCGTGCTCACGTTCTGCGTGTAGACGTCCAGGTCCCCGGTCTGAATGGTGTTTTCGACCATCGCGGCCGCGTTCGTTGGATTGTCGGACGGCTCGTTGACGCTCAGGCCAGTGGACACCTGCTGCAGCGCAGTATCGAGCGACACCTGGCTCTGCTGCAGGTTGGCAAGCATTTCAGGGACGATATTTGGGTCAATGCGCATGTCTGTCAGAAGCTCGTGCTGGAGCCCATGTTGAGTGCTGCGTTGTCGAGAACCTGCACCGTGCTCACAATGCGCGCGGCGGCTTCATAGGCGGTCTGGTAGCGCATCAGATTGGCCGTTTCTTCATCAATGTTGACCGCGGAGACCGCGCCCTGCTGAGTCGTCAGCTGGGTCAGGTTGTCGCCGATCGCCGTCGATTGGGTGCTGGCGTTCGAGGCCACTGTGCCAACGTTGAAGACAATGCCGGCATAGCCATCGGCCGCCGATTCGCCAGAAGGCAAGGTGCTGGTCAGCGCCGCGGAGAGGTTGGCCACGTTGCCGTTGCCGCCGCCGGTGCTGGAACTGATGGCGATTTGCGCGGCACTGATCAGGCCCACACTCATGTTCGCCGCCGCGTTGCTCAGGTTCGCGGTGCCGGTAAAAAACGCCCCGCCCGCGTTGCCGTTGGAGTCAGTGCCTCCGGCCTGGGCGGAGTTGAACGCGGTGGCAAACTGGCTGGCCAGCGTGTTCAGCTGGGTCATCAGGCCGGGAATCACCTGGTTGGCAATGTTGAGTGCGCCGCCCAGTGTGCCGCCGGTGATTGCTGAAGTGATGTTGTTGCCGTTCGCGTCCAGCACTTCCAGCTGACCGCCCGTGCCGGTCGATGTTTGCAGATTGTAGCTCTGATCGCCTTCCACCAGCGGCGTTCCGCTGCCGGTGGTAATGGTCTCTCCGTTGTTGGTCTGCGTGACGGAGATATTGGTCAGGGCCGCCAGTTGCTTCACAGCCTGGTCGAGCTGGTCTTGCACGGTGCCGCCGCCTTCGCCCGCGGGCACCTGCGCCAGTTGTCCATTCAGCTGCGCAATCTGCTGGGTGAGCGAGTTGATTTGCGACACCGTGTCGGGTATCTGCTGGTTCGCTGCCGTCTGCACGCCGGTCAGGCCGCCGGCCGCGGTGTTGAACGCTGAGGCTAGGTTCTGGCCTGCAGCCAACACGCCCTGCTGTGCCGACGAACTGGTCGAGTTCGCGCTCAGCGCGGCCAGGCTGCTGGAGAACGAGCTGAGGGCGCTGGCAATGTCAGTGCCCGTGGAGGTGAAGTAGGTCTGCGCCTGCTGCAGGCTGGCGGATTCTGTGTCTGCCGCGCTCTGCAGCGATGTCTGCTGCTGAATCTGCACGTTCAGCAGCTCATCGCGAATGCTCTGCAGGCCTTCAAGCGAGACGCCGCCGCCGGTGATCTGCCCGGCGGACTCCGTCTCCGGCAGCTCGCTGAGCTGGGCCTCTTCGCGCGTGTAGCCCGGCGTGTTCACGTTGGCGATGTTGTTGCTGGTCGCGTCCAGCGCGCCCTGCGCCGCATCGAGGCCGCCGACACCGATCAAGAGTGCTGTATTCAAACCGCCCATAGCGATTACATCTGGCAGGACCAGGTCTGATGTTTCAACCTGGGGCCAGAAGCCTCCTTGAATTTTCCCTGGAAGGAATTGAACAGCGAAGCCATCAGCGTGACCGAGCGGCTGGAGTGTTGGAGCAGCGCCGCATAGCGGCGATTGAGCGTCTGCAGCGCATCGCCGGCCACACGCACCTGCTGCATCATGTCATCGTCAATTTTGATAGGAGAAGCCGCGGGACTGAATTCGGCGGGAGAGGATTCGAGGGGAGCGGAGAGTTCATCGGCCAGCACCAGGAGCCTGGCGCTCATCATCTGCTGGGTGGCGACGCTTTCCTCCAGGTCCGGCAGGGCGTTGTGGGCAATGGCGCGCATCGCCCGTTCCATCTCGCCGGCCAGCGATCGCAAAAGCTGGAGGTACTCGGCGGCGTTGCCGTTTCGGTCTGGAGCCCCAGCACAGGTCATTGCGCTCACTTTCCGTGAATGCCCTGCACAGACCGGTCTTGCCAGAGTACGGTTCTGTTCAGGCGTAGTCGTCAATCATCGACGAGGCAATCTTGGCCGGGTCGAGTTCGTACTGTCCACTGCTCACGGCCAGACGCAGGTTGTCCACCTTGTCCTGGCGCACCTCGGGGAAGTTGAGGGCCGTGCTCACCAGTGAATTGACCGAGGTCGAGTTCGAGGTCAACGTCGCGCGGTCCTCGGCACCGCTGGTTGCCGCCTGGGTTGCACTCTGCGCACTCGCCTGCTGCGAGCTCAGCTCGCTCGAAAGCTCACCGGCTGATGAATTCAGTAGATCGATTCTCATCTCGCCTCCTTGATTTAATCCACAATCACTATCGGCATTTCACCCCTCCGATTTTAGTCGATGAGACGCTTGTTTTCAGTAATTCTCGCCGGTTCCGCAGCTGCTGCCGGCGCAGCGCTCTGTGCATTGGCCTTATCCGCGTTGGCGTGCATGGCTTTGGCAATCATTTTGCCGATTCCGATGCCTCCGGAGGCCGCGATCGAGGTGGCCAGCTGCTGCACGCCCAGGCTCATCATCTGCTCGCCGCCCGGGTCCTGCTCGTCGTCGGCGCCCGGAACGGTCGCAAACGACTGCTCCGCCTGCTGCAGCCAGCTGCCTACGAGGATGGCTTCAAACTCCCTGGCGCCCTTCTCGATCTTGGCGCCGTCGCTGGTGCTTTTGGACGATTGCACCTGCTGGATCATCTGATCTTCCCGCTGTTGCAGCAGGCTGGTCTGCGTGCCGAGCGAGCCGAAAGAAGCCATGGTTCCCATTTACTGCACCTCCAGTTCGGCCTGCATGCCGCCTTCAGCCTTGATCGCTTCAAGAATCGCAACCACATCGCGGGCGGTGGTGCCGATAGCGTGCAATCCACTCACCAGCTCGTCCACATTGGCGCCCTCATCCAGCCGCATCGATTGAGCCGGTCCGTCGTTCACATTCACTGTCGTCTCCGGCACCAGCACCGGAGGCGGCAGAACTCCCTGCTGCAAACCCAACTGCTGTGGCCCCTGCTGCTGCGCGCCCTGTTGTTGCTGACCGGGCTGTTGCTGGCCGTTCTGGTACCCTGCCTGCGCATTGGGGAAGACTCCAGGCGGCGCGCCAGGCAGCAGTCCCGGCTGCGCTGCGGTGTAGGTCGTCACCACCTGGATGGAAAGGCTGCCGTGGATTACGGAGACCGGCGAGAGCTTGACGTTGCCGCCCATCACGATGGTGCCGGTTCGCTCGTT
>Ga0182030_10005124_pt1 | contig 27867 bp, 22 predicted proteins | sample 812S3MmetaG_FD_121299 | JGI IMG/M metagenome (GOLD analysis project Ga0182030, IMG submission 121299) | Permafrost microbial communities from Stordalen Mire, Sweden - 812S3M metaG (Illumina Assembly) | ecosystem: Environmental > Terrestrial > Soil > Wetlands > Permafrost | place: Sweden... | reverse complement strand
GGAAGAATTAGACTTCCCTCAAACGCAGTTGGTCGCTTCCAAAGGACCGCCAGTACGGAAGATTGAAATCCTTAAGCCGGAAAAGATATTTAAAAGCCCTAGTGGGAAAACAATCGTGGACTTCGGCCAAAACCTTGTGGGTTGGATTCGTGTTCGTGTATCTGGGCCGAAAGGCCGGGTGATCACCTTCTCACACACAGAAGTACTGGAGCATGGAGAGTGCGCCACTCGTCCGCTTCGAGATTGCAAGCCTGTCGATGAGCTCTTATTATCAAATAAAACTATCGAATGGGAACCAAAATTTACATTTCATGGCTTTCGTTACGTTCAAATTGATGGATGGCCGTCCAACAATGGAGAGCCCTTCCCGGACGATATTCGAGCTGTAGTTCTGCACACGGACATGGAGCAAACGGGTTTCTTCGAGTGCTCAGATCCAATGGTCAACAAATTGCATGAAAATATCCGCTGGGGTATGAAAGGAAATTTTCTCAGTATTCCTACCGACTGTCCGCAAAGAGACGAGCGCCTTGGTTGGACAGGTGACATTCAAATATTTGCACCTACTGCAAGCTTCCTTTACAACACGTTCGGAATGCTTTCGGGTTGGCTACAAGATCTCGCTGCTGAACAACTCAATGATTATAATGGAGAAGTACCTCTAGTATGTCCAAATATCCTCGACGCAGGTTTCAACAAGACCCAAGCAGCTTGGGCAGATGCTGCAATAATCACTCCATATGACCTTTATACTGCTTCTGGTGACCGCAAGATACTACTTGCCCAGCACCAATCCATGAGAACTTGGCTTGACTCAGCTCTTCCCCGACGAGCGGACGGTCTCTGGGACCCCACTATTGGCCAATTGGGTGACTGGCTAGATCCTGCTGCCCCTGCTGACAACCCTGGAGGCGGTAGGACCGACCCCCATCTTGTAGCAAACGCCTACCTTGTCCGCATCACCGATATCATGGCCCAAGTCTCCAAAATCCTTGATCTACCATCCGATTACGAGCACTACACCTCCGAACTTGCGAAGATAAAGAAACGCTTCCAAGATGAATATCTAACTCCCAACGGCCGTCTGGCACCCGATACAATGACCTCCCTTTCCCTCGCCCTCTCTTTCAACCTCTTCCGCTCCGCCTCGGAAATCGAATCCGCAGCAGCCCGTCTCGCAACCATTGTTCGCGCCTCTCAATTCCGCATCGCAACTGGCTTCGTCGGTACCCCTCTCATTCTTCCCTCTCTGACTTCCACGGGAAATAACCAACTCGCATATCGTATGCTTCTAGAAAAAAATTGTCCAAGTTGGCTGTACCCCATCACTATGGGTGCCACGACAATGTGGGAGAGATGGGATAGCATGTTACCTGATGGCTGCATAAACCCTGGTAGCATGACGTCGTTCAACCACTACGCTCTTGGATCTGTTGGTGCGTGGCTTCATTCTACGGTTGGAGGCATCTCGCCTGCTGAGCCGGGTTGGAAGAAGGCATTGTTTGCGCCTAGACCGGGAGGTACGATTCGATGGGCGAAGACGAGATTTGAGAGTTTGTATGGCACGGTAGCTTGTGAGTGGAGGATTGAGGATGGGAAGTTTAAGTTGAAGGCGACGGTGCCTCCGAATACGAAGGCGGGGGTCAGATTACCGGGCGTGGAGGAGGTTAAGGAGGTTGGTAGCGGGGTGTATGAGTTTGAGGTGGAATATGCGGAACCAGAGTGGCCACCAAACGCGATCTACCAACCGTTTCTTCCAGATGGCAATACCTAAACATCTAGCAATAGGGACCTGGGCAATAACTTAAAATATTGCGTTGATCTTTGAAGCTGATTGTCTTCTTCGATTTATACATTGGTGAAAACTCTCTGTCACTCAGCTAGTCAAACCTCTGAGTATCCATCTTTCTTCATCCTACATTTCCGTCCCATGTTCTTGCATTTAAATACACATCTGACAGTCATGTGCTTCAGTCGCTTCTCCTTTTCTATTTGTCATACGGAGTTCTGTTGCGCATCTGACAACCGGGTAAGGCTACGTCTTACCTGCTAAATATTAGCCTGATCTGCTTGGAAATAGTTTCGTTGCACATCTGACATCCTGACAAGGCTTTATTTAGCCAGAAAAGAATTTTTTTTGCCCGTCTGAAACCCTGATAAGAGCCTCCAAATGAGCGAGGCAAAGTTTCATTGCACATCTGCAGACCTGATAAGCTTTTATTCGCCTAAAAAACTGCTCTTAAGAATTTTCGTTGCACGTTTAAAGGCCTGATAACTATACTACTAATTCGATCTGCCAAAAGGAGACATGTTGCATGTCTCACGATTCTTGCCTTTATCTTGTTTCACATCTAATGTGACCTGAGTGTCAATGTCAATCCATCACTAAGTTCCAAGACATTTAGGGGTTGAGTAGCCTGAAGGACAATAGTCTCGAGACAATGTCTCAACGCCTCATCATCCCTCCGGCAACGAGATTACAGAATACTTTGAGCCAGGCAGGACAGCGAGTAAAAACAACCTTTGTCGCGGCAGGGTATTGAAGTGCAGCAAGGTGTGCACAAAGAATGTAACATTTGCATTATGAGCACCAGGTATCATATAACCAACTCAAACAAGTTTCACACCAATCAATCAATATCTTTCGCTCAGGGACCCGCAGCCCAAGACTCAAACTCAAATACATCTGCCAAACCCGATTCCATCACAATTATCCCGCGTCTGGAATCTACATATAACCTAGTGGGTAGGCTGGGGGTTTACTGAGGAGCAGCAACCATGCCACCCTGCTGTACATATCCCTGAGAACTCCCCTCCGCGACCTGGCGCCCCACAATCTCTTTCTCCTGCTGGATCAACGCGCAGCAGCCACAGAAAGCGGAGAAGAGGCAGTCGGTGACGGAATCACCGCGGATGTTGTAGCGTTTGCGGAGTTCGTCGCGCTTGAGGAAGATGAGGCTGCAGATGAGAGTTAGTTTGCTGTCTGATTTTGATTTTAAAGAGTACGATGAAAGGGAGGGTGGGGGAAGGAGGGGAACGTACAGCCAGCCTAGACCGGTGCATGCTTGGACACCACCGAAGATGAGGCACTAGAAGTTATTAGTTTGCTTATTGGAGTTATTGGGTTTGGGAATTAGCAGCTTACGTCGTTATTGATGCGTTCGTAGCCGGCGAGACTGGGGTTTCGGAGACGTTCTTGCTGTTTGCCATACACGAAGCAGGAGCAGAAAGTTGCCTTTAGGCCTGTTCATTACGAATTAGCTCACTACCGCTCAGAGAGATGGAGAAAGACGTACACAAATTATCATTAGATTCCAATCCCCCATCCAAGCATCCGAAAATATCATGGCTCCACTCCTCAGTCCCTGTCACCGCGCTATAGCTTGGCTTTTGTTGACCTTGCGGTTGCTGATATACAGGCTGCTCGGTGCTTTGAACTGGTTGCTTGATTTCCGCCATTTCGAATTATTTATGTTAAAAAAAATATATGGTTAAAAAGGAGAGTAAGTAGGTATGTTATTAAAAGCTGAAGAATTCTTGAAGAAAAGAAGGGCGATGAAGATGATGAAAAAATGTGATGGGAAATGGATAACCTTATAGGATAGCCCGCAGCTGAATCAAAAGAAAGGGCCAGTTGGCAGGGCTGCCCAATCGCAAGATCATACGTGAGGATCCTCATCTCCACGCTCTTAAAAAGGTATTTTAAGAAGCCGTGCCTATACGGCCGGGACAGCGATTTCCCATGTTGATTGAGCACAAAACGCCTGACCGACCAGAAAATGCGGGCTATGTAAGATTTGAGAGGCTGGGCAAAAGCGCCAAATTTCTTTGCTTCTGCTGCTCCAGATGCGGAGAATGGACGCCTCTTCAGCCTCGCAGATATTGGCTCGAGAGCTGAGCATTGGTGGCGTCAGCCTTGTCTCTTTTAAGCCGTTCGGCTAACCCCTTCTCTCCTGGTTGAAACGAAAATTCCGATAGCTCACATGTATGCCCTATGCGTGGGAGACGTTTTATGGCCCTTTCATTTGGCCAGCCGACGGGATGCAGATCAGCTGCTCGTGTCACCATATACCACCCTCCTGGGAAGGGAAAGGTCTCTGGCGAAAATGGATAGGCAATGCTTCGGATACAACGCTGCTATCGAACTGATTTGCTTAAGATAATGTACTCAGCCTCGACGATAGTTCCATTTCTCAATTGCTTGGGTGGTGGGGAGTATTCATCCTTAGTATAGCCTAGCTTCTCGTAGAAATTGACACCTCGCGAATTTCGAGTGAAGCATGTTAACATGGACTTTTCTGTTCCGGGAATTTTGGAACCAATTGCTTCGAGGTATTTCATGAGGGTGGTGCCTAGGCCGGTACTGTGATTGTCAGCAACGGGTTGAATGACAAGAATCTAGACCTACCTTTGCAATGTGGAAGATAAATGGATTTCATAGCAATACACCACTGGATAGTCATCCTCATATGTCGGCATGAAAGATAGAAATCCTTGGACCCCACTCTCGTCCTTCACAAGAAAGTACTTCAAGTCCAGCAACTTCATCTCCTTTCTTTTTGACTTCGGTTTCCAGCCATTCTTGGACTTTTTATAGTCTTCTGAGCTGGTCTGTGAGATGAGGCTGAAACAGGACTCGAAATCGGCTTCTGAGAGGGTTTTGGCGGTGGAGAGGGTGATGTTGTAGGTTTGTTTGGTGAAAGGGTGAGTCCAGGATTCCCATTCATCACTGTTAGGAAGTATTATGAGTAAATCCTATAGATGTATGCTTGAAAATAGAAAGAACATTACTTTGATGAAGTTGTTGGAAGGCAATGAATACTGTTCGAGAAGTGCAGCTTACCTTGAAGGCAAATACAGCTCAATAAACTCGTCTAATCTCTTCTTATTTGCAATCTCAATATGATCCATCCCATTCCCCATGTTTCTCTATATAAATTCTCAAACTCTTCACAATTCTCGAAGTTGAAAAAGGCGCGTTGGGTGGACGCGCCGTGCATTTCTCTTTAGCCTGGGAGCGCAAAGATTCCGCGCTGATGCATCAAGCTCAATTACATCAACAAGCTCTTACTTCACCACCTTTCACAAAACATTGAGAAACCCATACTTGATGCCATGCTCGATGCACCCACCTCGAACATGTCTCCTCCAATTTCGCAACTACGCATCAATTGCTAAGAAACTCAATCCCTCTAAACCCACAACTCCCAAACAATCCTCGAAAACCGCACCCACTGCCACTCCCAGTCGCTTACCTCCCAAAACTCTAGATCTCGATCATGTACGAAGCCCCCCATTTCCGGGTTTCATTGTACGGAAACTGATTATGATAGTTTCTGCAAAGGGGCAGAGCGTTAGCGTTATGGCGCACGATTTTACGCGGTAGTAGGAGGATACCGGATAAGAAGACAATGAACGATATAAGGCAGTTTGCAAGACAGGATTTTGTGAGAAATAAGGCGGTGGAAGATATTGTATGTTTCGGTTTATATTTGGTTTATATTGGAAAGGGAGGGGGAGAAGTGTAGGAGGGAAGTTTGCTAATGAGATACTGTAGGGAGCAATAAGGTATTTGATATCGGCGGGGAAGACGGAATGGGAAGGGATGGAGAGGTATATTGATGGGTTATGACAAGCCCTTTTCCTCCTACACTGCAAGCTTGATACCGATTGTGATCGTGAATCCTCATATCCCTTTACGCAAGTATGCCTTGACGCCAACCCATGCACTCCCACATCTCTATCGTATTTGTACATCTTCATCTACGCCTCGCAATCTTGGAGACTCCAAATCCCAATTATCCCATCAATTGTTGCAACATCTTATTTCCCCTGCCGTTGTTTATGCTTCGGGTTCAATGAGCAAATAATATACACACTTCCCGGTCCCTTCTTGCCTCCTTTCCTCCGTACGCTCTATAGAAATAAATCATTAGCTTTCATCTTCAACCCCAATTCCCCAATAAACTCAAATCATATCTCTCAAAATAGTAGACGGTCTTAATGGGCATAGAACACTCCCTCCAAAGCCCCCACCAAGCAACCAGTATTAAAATGACCCCAAACGTACCTTACAACCCTCACACAGCTTCTTCACCGAACTCCTAACCTTCATCCCTCGTACCTGCTCTTGTATCCCTTTTTGTACTATTGGTAACACGCCTGGTCTTCGCAGCAATAGCGATTGCGATTGTGAGGTTTGTGTCAGACATGTGAATGTTCTCGAGCTTGTCGTGCTTGTGATGCGTTTTAATATGGATGTGTGAGCCGCAGATCGGAAGGAGGGGAATATGACACGCGCGGTGCGGAGGATGGAGGTTGTGGGTATCATTTTGTTGGAGAATTGGTCGCTGTTTGTGTTGGGTGGTGGAGAGAATTGAATGGTTTCTTGGGTGAGTTGATATCGGGAATTTTTGGATGGGCGGATTTAGATGCCTTAGGCAACAATTTGTATTCCCTTTGGTATTGCAAACGCTTGGGAGAAAATCATGGGAAAAATTAAAAGTGAAGGATTCTATTTAGAGGGATATCTATCTAATTGACCGCTTTTATATATCCACAAGAAAATAACCACCAACGCCTAGCTAATGCATTTCGAAAAATATCCTCCCATATCCAAAGTCTGCATATCCTCTCGCTCACCATATCCAACCCCATCATTATTTCTCTCACGATCTCAAGAAAGTCTCAAAGACTTTACTCTTCGTGCAGTCCTCCCACGGATACCCGATCTTATTCAGAAACCCTTCCAACTCCCCTATCTCCCCATCTGGGCACAGTATCCCTGTCAATACCTTCCCAATATCACTCCCCGCGTTCCGGTACTGGAATAGACTGATATTAAATTTCGGTCTTAACGTTGCCAAGAATTTCTCCAGTGCGCCCGGTCTTTCAGGGAAGTTAAACATGTATAACCTCTCATGTGGAACGCCGGATCGACCACCAACGAGATAACGGATATGTGATTTGGCAAGCTCGTCGCCCGACAGGTCGGTAGCTGTCATACCGCCGGATGCAATACGGGAGAGGAGTGATGCGAGTTCAGCATCGCGTTGGGAGGTTGGGGAGGTGAGAGAAATACCGACTAGGACATTGGCTATGGCGTCCGTGGCATATCGGTAGGAGAACTCAGTACAAGCATGGGGCATGACTGCCTTGATGAGCTCCGAGAATGCTCCTGGCTTTTCGGGGATAGAAACACTGATCAGCGCTTCTTTCTTTTCTCCGAGAGCAGCGCGCTCAGCGACGAAACGGAGACGATCAAAATTCATGTTTGCTCCTGAAGCGATAGCGACGAGTTCTCGGGATGTGTTGGCGGAGGGGCGGGTTGCGACGTATTTCTTGAGACCGGCCACTGCAAGTGCGCCTGCAGGTTCGACGATGGAGCGAGTATCTTCGAAGACATCCTTAATTGCTGCGCAGACCTCATCCGTGTTGACTTGGATTACTTCATCCACTACCTCCTGGCATATCCTGAATGTCTCTGCCCCAACATTCTTAACTGCTGCTCCATCGGCGAAAAGTCCTACGTCTTTCAAGACAACCCTTTCACCTTTTGCCAGTGACTGCACCATCGCATTTGCATCGTAAGTTTCCACTCCAATGATCTTGACCTGTGGTGCTATGCGCTTGACATAGACTCCTATTCCAGCAATAAGGCCCCCTCCCCCAACACAACAAAATATAGCCTCCAACTTCTGCAGATTCGTTTGCCGTAATAACTCCATACCAATAGTCCCCTGCCCAGCAATAACATACGGATCATCAAAAGGAGGAATATTCGTCAACCCATGTAATTTCTCCAATCTCCCACACTCTTCCTTCGCAGCATCGAAATCCGCTCCATGAAGCACCACCGACCCTCCTAGCCGCGAAACATTCAGATGTTTGATACTCGGTGTCCCTTCCGGCATAACGATCGTAGCTGGTATCTTGAGTTTTCGAGCTGAGTATGCGACCCCTTGTGCATGGTTTCCAGCGGAGCAAGCGACCACGCCTTTCCAGCTAACTTTTGGATCTAAATGTGCCATCTTGTTATATGCACCCCTTAACTTGAAGCTGAAAACCGGCTGTAGATCCTCTCGTTTCAACCACACCTTGCATTCTAACCTATTACTCAAATTTGTCGCGTGTGTTAAAGGCGTCTCTTCCACCACTTCGTAGACTCTTGATGTTAGGATAAGTTTTAAATACTGTAAATATTAGCGAGGAACAAGGAGAGAGGAAGACGGCATACATCAGGAGAGCCATTTGGTAAGATAAATTCCTCTGGCACCAAACTTTGTTTGAAAGTTGGTGTTGAGCTCGGCGGTGAAGGGTTCGTTGAATACTCCGTCAAAGAAAGCGAATTGATGTTCAAACTTGGAGTCCTCGGTCTCGAAGAACCATTGACCAAAACGCCATTCTCCATAGCTAATTGCTATCACAATTGGGTAAAAATAAAGCTATGTTTGTAATGTAGGAATATTTCGTAGTGGGGTTGTTTGTTGCCTTGTTATAACTATTGGCGAAGTCGGAGTTGCGGAAAATAAATTTTGACAGGGGTCCCTACAGGGGTGTTTTTCCGTGAGGCCGGAGAAACTTGCTCAATTACCTCACACCACTAGCTATCCCCTCTCCTCTAGATCTGTAAAGGAAAAGGAGAAGCTCACACGAGCATCACAGTTTTCTTTCAACATAAAATCAAAATGTCGAATCAACCCTTACCGTCATCTTTCGATGGCGACACGTACGTTTCCCCCACAATCAAATCCAAAGCTCACACAAGCATCACGAGGACCCGGTTAATTAACACAACACAGAGACTTCTACGAAGAAAACCGCTGGCAGAAATTCTCCCGGCGTCTCAAAGAAGAACCCCTTATCCCCATCGGCTGTGTCCTAACATGCATGGCCCTCTTCGGTGCATCGCGCAGTATTCGAGCCGGCGATCACAACCGGACAAACCGCATGTTCCGTGCACGTATCTACGCTCAATGATTTACATTGCTTGCTATGGTGGCGGGGAGTATGTATTGGCAGACGGATCGGCAGAAGAGGAAGGAGTTTGAGGGCGCGTTGGCGGAGAGGAAGGCAAAGGAGAAGAATGAGGCGTGGATTAGGGAGCTGGAGGCTAGGGATGAGGAGGCGAAGGAGATTAGGGCGCAGAGGGAGAGGAGGAGGGCTGGGGTGGATGTGCAGAATACGGTGGAGAGGGTGGGGGAGAAGGTTAAGGGGACGGTGGAGAAGGAGAACCCTGTGGAAGTAACGGTGGCGAAAAGTGTGGTGGATGAGAAGGAGAAGAGGAAAGGGGTTCTGGAATCTGTACAGGGCTTGTGGGGTGGGAAGAAATGAGGGACATGAAATGAAAACCGCATATAAGGAGTTAGGGACTGAGTTTGGAGTTTAGGTCATATAAGGGTATCCGGGTACATGTACACTGTTAGGTGGAACAAAACTGTAGAAACGCCATTCAATTTATTTTGTTCGAACGTAAGATAGCTGGCACATGGTCTCAGAGAAGAGCTGAAGAGAGATGCCGTGGAGCTACTGCACGGAAAAAGCACCTTGGAGGAGTAGACCTTGCTGCGCATTTCACCATATCCTACAAACCTCACAAAATGGGCCATACATTATACCAAGTCCCAGCCCTCTATCCAAGGCGCCATCCTGAATTATGCCCCTCAAACTCCAAAATATCAATTCATTGACCCACCGCTTCTATTCCCACCAATCAATCCCGCCATTTCCAACAGAGCCCTGTCAGCCTCAATATCCCCAGTTCCAAGGTTAACTCTCCTCCTCGCCTCCGCCTCTCTCTCTTCCCAGGCCCATCTCTCCCTTTGAACCTGCGCTTCAGCATCGCCTCCGCACCCCCAGACCTCCAAACTCTCAATCTCAAACCTATCCTGCCAATCTTTCTTCCTCGTTTCACTGTGGTGAAAGGCCCCACCTCCGATTGTGTAATTGTGCGTGAAGACACCGAACTCAAAAGATGAATCGAGCATGAGAGATACGGCGCCAAGATTTACATGGGGTGCTAAACCTGCTGTCGCCTTGGGCTTTGGAGGGGGAGAACCAAACGCAATCCCGGGGTGGGGGACAGGTGATTTAGTGAAAGACACGTACTCGGTATTGATAGTAGAGGCGTGAAAGACTTCATGTACAGGTTCGAGCTGAAATAGAAGTGTGTCAGAATCACCAAAACAATCTTTATGCGTCTGGCGCCACGGTTGGCCAAGGTAGACGCCAAACACCATATGCGACGATCTGCTGCTATCTGGAAAACGTTTCGGAGGGAGCGTGTCTGAGAAAGATCGTTCTTGGCCCCCCGTAGGAGGTTCCGACATCCTATTACCGGAGACTAAGAGAATTGTCGGGGCCCGCCAGTTGAAGACTTTGGTCTCAAAACTTCCCATCGAGAATCCAGCATCTCCTCCTGAGTAGAGTAGCCGAAGACGTCTGAACAGGGAGTCACCGGGAATAAAAAAGGAAAGTTGTGATAGGACATTCAGGTCCAGTATCTCGCCCATCTGAGATAAAAGTGGTTGATCCAGCATTGGATTTAGAGGTGCTGGTGGAGGTGCAGCCTCGGAATCTTTACGTTTTGTAAAGTCGATATTTTTCGAGAAGAGGAAATGCTCAAATAATGGATTAAATCCCTTGAAAAGAAAAGGTAAAGAAATGGGTATCACGGTATTGAATTGATGAATTTTGACTCCGGGAGACTTCTCCACATTCAAAAACGCCGCCAAAATATTATCTGCTGTTTTCCGTAAACCTTCAAGTTGTTCGCCACTCAATCTCTCCGAATGTCGTGCTAGACTTTCTTGAATTCCCAACGGAGCTACCAAGAGAAGCAACATTATGAGCTTTTTGAGGTTGTCCGATGGTATTGACGCTTGGTTTATTGGAGCGCCCCCATGCTTAAAGACATCGATAGCATCGAGGGACTCGAGAGCTGCCAGAGCAAGGTCGTCATCGTCTTCCTCTTCATCGTCATTCGCAGCTTGGTCAACAGCAAAACCTGCAATATGACTCCTGGAAGCAGGTTCTTCGGGCTTTTCGATCTCTGCCTTTGCTTCAGATTCCCTTCGATCATAGACGGCCAGGCTGCGAAACAATAGCTTTGCCCTGTCTCGATTGCCCTTCTTCAAGACCCTCTGGTATCTTTCCGTCGTTATGACAACCACCATAATCATTTGTTCAAATCCCAAGACCACCGGCGCATCTTGGCCGAATGGAAAGGCGCCCAAGTAGGACAGCATTTGAAATATAATCGAAGACGCTCCGAGGATATCCGGGATCTCGAGAAATCGAGCAATAGTGTCTTCTTTAAGGTATGCAATATGGCCTTGGTGATCTGCCAGGCTTTTAAAGACATCTTGGAAGGAGTAGAGCTCGAGGGGAGTGAAGCAACGCTTTGCGAATTTAAGAGCCTCGAGCTGTCAGCGGGGTTGTCATGGTGGGGCAGCGATCTTACCAGCTCATGGCTCAGCTGCTCTGTTGACACATGACGGCCACCCTCATCGGACTGCGCTTGGCCCATGATCGTTTGAGCAGGGTCTCATAAGTTAAAGCCCAAGTCCAGCTTGGGAAATAGCTTGTTTGTCCAGGAAGTAAGGGAACGGTGTGCTGATGCCCCGCTAAAGATCGGCAAAACCTCGCCGTCGCGAGGGTGTTCCTTAACGCGAATTATTGCGCAGGGACAAATTCTCTCCAGAAAAGAACTCGCCATCTAACGATATATCTTTGCTTCGGCTTCAACGAAACAAAAAGGGTTTATCCGAACACCCTAGGCTTGTTTGACAGATCCAGAGTGTGGCGACTCTTCCCGCAGTGCCTACCTGATCCCCACCACATCGGTACCCAATGCGCATATGCATCACGGGGGGGAAAGCGCTCAAAGTTTTATCCTACCCAAACCCTGAATTGAAAAGATATCAATCTACTTCTCGGCCGTATTTCTCGCCCTCTCTCAGAGCCTTGAGCAACATTGTGAGCCGACTAGTCACCGAGCATCTGACCAGGTTTGACGGTGACTAATTGGGAGGCGTTCCTCGTTGCCAACTCTCCAAAAACGAGTATCTTTATCTGTTACATATCATATTCTTTCTCTCTGGACGTTATCTAGCTTCACAGCAATTTTGATCCGTGTATACGAACACAGCCCGTTAATTCTCAGGATCCTCGTTCAAGATGGTAAGGCAACGATCAACACCTCATGACCCCTGCGTTCTTTATGCATATGAGGCGGCTCGAACGCCCGCTTCAACATCCTCCGCCAGCCTTATGCTAACTTTTCCTCAGACAGCACATCATCACTCCTCGTCTTCAAAGTCAAAGTCAAAGTCATCGACCAGCGGCGGCAGTAAAAGTAAAGAGGACGAACCTAAGTACGTATATTATTGGGTTTGGGATTGTGTTAGTAGTCTCCTTCCCCTGTGTCCCCTGCTTGAGGAGTTCTACGTGCTCAACAGCCCAGTGCGGATGCGGTCATGGTTCGATGGATGTGGAAGCAAGTCCTGGCTGCCCCATGTGTGGTCACTTTCGCTGTGACTATTGCCCTCTCGAATCCTTGAAACGTAAGGCTCGCCGATAGAGTTAGTAGCATTCTCTCACTTGTCGAAATCCTGTAAGTCAAGTCCTCGCGTCTCACAAGTTTTTTGAGATCTCCGCTGAGTCCAATTAAGTGTAAATCCACTCTGTTCCTCGAGGATCCAGGACCTAGATGGAAATTTCTCGAGGCCATGTTGGCCAGTTCAAACAGTATTCTTTTGTATGGAACCCTGTATTCAGCCAGCGACGAACCGCAAATTATGGTCGAGAGGGTACAAGATATGTTGAGCGACGATTGGTATCGATTGAAGCTCCAGCAATACACGATCCCATCGCTGAGCTTCCAACTGCAGATGTCATTGATAGATTCGTGAACTATCAGTGCCAGGATGACCTTCATCGCTATCACCATCGCAATATTCAGCTTGTCTCGTTTCTTGAGATCGCGGATATGGATGAACTCAGGGGTCAAGCTACCCCCCGGGCCTCCAAATCCAAAGTCCTCATAGATGACCGAAACAACAGTACGGTCACGCGGGAGAGTCTGGCAGGTAGTTGCCGGGCAGCATTGGGGCCTATAAATGCCCGCCAGCTGTATGTAGAACTGTTAAAGCCTGTGAGTCTCACATAAAGCGACTCTGTTCAATTCCTAACTTTCATGAAGCGCACTGCCTTACGAGGCAGCCCAAATGCTGAGCGTCGGGTAATGTAAGACTCCCAACGCCATGGCCTGTGCTCTTTCGGTCCCCAATACTTACTACAGTCTTAGCTATATTACAGACCTTGACGCGTATTGCGCCTTAGCTCTTGCATCAACAGCATCTAGTTATCAAGTAGGATATTTGAGAGATTTTCTACATAAGCATCTTGCGTATCGAGCGTTGATTGCCGTGGAAGTTCCAGTACGTTTTAAAATTAATTTGATCGCCTGTTCTGATTCGGAATTGATGGTTGCATCTAGTCAATTGGCTTGCCCACGTTTTCTTTAGAATTCCACATTCCATATTATGCATGGAGGCGCTCAATCCCCATCAGCGATGATGCGAATAATCGACGCCTCGAAGATGGTATGCCACTTCGGCGCTCCGAAGAGGTGATCCACTTAGAAATGGCCCCGCAATTGGAGTCCGCCGACGACGGATTAAAGGATTACATACACGAAGCTCAAATATCTGTTATGATCACAGGTCTCGATGACTGGTTTGTATGTGGTTTTCAATAGTCTCAAAAGTAGATTTCCGTGGATGACCAGCCGGGTTTTCAAAACATCGAGACTGCATTGTCAGGTTCGGAGTCGCCAAATTTTCATTAGGTTCATGTCAATATCTTTTGCATATAAAAAACTAACCTCCGTAGTGGACAGCATATTGTTTTGTCGATGTTTACTTCAAGGGGAACAATCATAATGAGCGAGTCGAGCACTACCATAATCCCCGTGTCCCTCTTGACCCTCTTTGCTGTGGAAAGTTCTCCGCGGATCGACCGCTATGGAATCCTCGGCAGTACTTTCTTAGGACTCTTGCCTGTCGTATGGAGCAGGTGAAGCAAGAGTGGAGCAATGTCATATTCCAACTGTTTAGAGAGATAGAACCGTGTGTATGTCTCCACCTGTCATTTTTCTCGAATTCAGTGTTAATATTGCGAAGATATATTCGTTCACGCGAGGCGAGAAAGTGATAGGTGGTGTCACCGACATGGAGATCACCCAGCAGAAAGGATTCAAATGGACCATACGTGTGTTACGACAATTCACACATTTAATTTCAAAGACAATTAATTCATGGGAGACATTTAAAGATGGAGAAATCCGATATTTCAGCCTTCCAGAATCCGACGCATCAGCTCAAGCATCGTGGGGCGGCTATCTAGCATCTATCGACAAAGACGTTACAGAGCTTCGAGACTTGCGTGCATCTCTCATTCATCAAACAGAGCTTTTCGAGAACATGACCAACAGTGTTTGTTTTCTCATATGCTCAGCATAGCTTGAAACTAACAGTTGATAGCTAGTCACACACGCCGCCCATGCAGAGACTATTATCACCAGAATTCAAAGCGAGTTTGTTCAAGCTTTGACGGTAATCACCATCGTGAGCTTTTACATACTCCTCAAAAGCTAGTACTAATTATCCTGCAGCTTTACCTTCCTGCAACACTAGCATCCACTATATTTAGCATGCCTGCACTTCCGAATAGCGCTGGTCTTAGGGAGTGGGCATACACCTTCCTCATTTTGGCTATTATTACGTTTTTCCTTGTTATAAATCTGCCACATATTACTCGTTGGGCCAGACCAGTCAGGCTATGGCAAGATCGTATGTGGATCAAAGCCTACCAAATTTTCGTCAGGCCAAGAGCCCACTCGAGAGAGGATGAGATCGAAATGAGGGAGCAGGAACACGAGAGAAGAGACAGTACAAACTCGAATGCTGATGTAGAAGCAAATACTTGACACAATTGTTGCTGAATCAAGAACGAATATCTACAGCTTCGTGCAAGCGTGCAGAAGGGACGATATGAACACGCACAGTGAAGCGGGCATCTTGATATGAGACTAGCAATATCCCTTAGGCGAGTATGCGTTGCTGCTTATGGGTTAGATTCGAGGTTCGTGACGCCGTTTAGACTCGACCTGGTGTGCTCATTGAATTTGTTATGTAATAGTCCCAATGTAGACAGGAGGACCACAATTCTCTTTTCTTGGGACCCTTTAGTACGTGGCCTAATTTCTCCTTCAATGGCGGAATAAAACTCTTTTCTATCCTATATAACGGGATATTTATTTGTTTCATTCTATACTTCTTTGCTCCGGCTTCCTCGTCTAGAATTATGTGTCGTGAGTAACATAGCAAGTCTCTCGGGCCAGGCCCAATAGAACCTCACTTCGTCCTTCATATTGGTGGATTTTCCAATCTTCGCCGTCAGAGTAGCCAGAAATGATATCTCATGTTACACTGCAGTCTCACGTTATACGGATCTACTCAACCAACCAAGTTTGAAAAACGCATTTGCGCGGAGCCCGATCCTGCAGAAGTTGGTGGTGCCCAACTGCGGTCGAAGCTGTTCATATTGATGGGCGATATGTGTATTTAGTGTCTCCATTTCTCCCATTATCTGAAGATCTCAAATCTATTTCGGCACCTTACGAGCACCGAGCGTCTGACTTTCCTGAACATTGAATTTTTTTTGAGGCGATCATCGTTGCCATCTCTTCGGCAGCTTTGTTCCGACTTTTTATATGATCTTTCTTCAGAGATAACTCAACATACCATCAACCTTTAACACCCAAAGCACAGACACAGCTTTCCAATCCTGTTAGTCTTCGTTCATTATGGTAAGATAAGGCAACTTTCAATCCGTGCATATGAGGCAGCTCGAGCGCCTAGCTTCAACATCTTCCAACAATTTTATATTAATTATTCAATCCGTCGCATTCATCAAAGTCACGCTCATTGGGCGTCAATAAAGTCAAAGGGAAGGTGGAGCCTCAATATCATTATGTTTGGGTTTGGACTTGTGTAAGTAGTCTCTTGTACTGCTGGAGAAATATCACTGCTCAACAGCCTAGTGCTCCTGCCATCCAGGAACAATGGACCCAGGAATAATGGACATACGAACCACCCCCGCTTGCCCCTCGTGAAATCATGCACGCTGTGAACTTTGCGCTTGCGAGTCTGTCAAACATTTAATTCATTGATAAGCCTAATGACACTCTCTTTCCTTTAACCTTTAGTGAGTCAAATGCTCCATCTAAAACTTACTCCGACTAAATTCATACTCCAGTCGTTGTTGTGATTGCTGTATGATTTCCAGAGAACTCTTTGGTCTTGATGGAGATATCTAGAGACTGCGTTGGACAAATTGGCAATTCAAACTATATACTTTTGTGTGGAATCATATTGAGCGACGAGGGGTGCTGAGGGGTTGCCTAGCTTTGATCCACAAAGACGGAATAAATTCTCGCGGCTTACGCGCCTTTCTCAGATCAAAAGTAAATTTGCGAGATTCTTCATAGTACTCATGATCGCTGAGTCTGATGACAATTGCAATACAAATTGTAGGATGGGAGAGCTATGTCCACTTGATCGATGCCTTCATTCTCATCACGTGCCGATCTGTGGTGAACAGCTTCACCTACTTCGGATCAAGAACGATATTGTTTACGGCTCAAGAAGGAAACGCTATCAGGTTCTTGATTTCATAAATGGCAGAGGCATATCTATTTACGCCCTCATCTTCACCAATCTCTTCGGCACTCTATCAATGATGAGTGTCAGTATCGGAGCTAGCAAGGCTTATGAATATATCATCAATATATCTGGTGTCTCCACGTTCTTGGTATGGGCTTCCATCTCATTCATCCATATACGCTTTCGTTAAGCGTGGTCAGCTTCGAACCGCAATCTTGATGAATTAGCATTCAAATAATTCTTTTACCTATGGATCGTATGTATCCTTGGCGCAAACCTCTTTCTCGATCTCGTGCAAGTCTAGGCAACGCTGAGTCCGTTCAACGCGGGCAATTTTGTCGATCTATATATTCTGGTACCACTGTTTCCGATTATCTACTTCGGACACAAGTTTGTTCTCACAACTTTATATTGGTGATTGGATGAAATCGACCGAGACTCTGGGACACGGCCTGATATGGACGCCATCAGGGCCGAGGATGAGTCGCCTAATGATAGCGAGGGGAAGTAGAAGCTATCATTTGAAAGCACCTAATATAGACGTGTCTGATATCTTTAAACTAAATTTAGAGGAAAATTACTTGCGGGGATTCCCCCATGCTCTCTTGTGCGGCCGACAGACCGAACATGATTAACGCTTATATTTTTATATGACCACGCATTCAATGCTTACTGTAATAAACCCATCCCCTGAGCATTGCTAACTTAAACCTCCTATAAAAAGATAATGAGGATTAATGCTTCCTGTGATCGACAAATCGCAGAATCAGGAACAGTCCAGACCGCAGGATTGATCGACACACCCCACTAAATGACTGCCTCTGTACCAAGGTGGGGTTGCGGGTACAGCCGCCGCTACAGGTCGCAAAAGCCGATCGATTAAGACAAAAAGATGCTGTTGGGGCTTAGTTCTACTAGTACATCGTAGGCGCAGCAGGTGGGGTTTGTCCATCCTAGTCGAGACCTCGTAGGATACTAGACGGGGCTGAGCAGGATAGAAAACCACGTGAAAGCGTTAGAGCCCCCCAATTAGACAGCCGTCCAGGAACTGTGCCACTCCTCCCATCCACAAGCTTTTATTTGAAACATAGTGCCAATTGTGAGACCTTGTTTCCAAGCTTTGTTTCTCTGCGAGTGGGCGGCACAGGTCTATTTATTGCGGCGAACGCTGTCCAACCGCTCGGAGACAAACCTCCTAGTACTAGTATAGACCCTCTAAAATTGGATTACTGTGTTCTGTTTCAATCTCGGCGAAGTCTGGCGGCAGCGAACATTTTCCACGTTTGTTCTTAACCCATTGGATCCATCGCATCTTCTCTTCTATACGGAAATGAGGAACAATAGGAATATACGATTGTCCTCCTCAAGTATAGTGTTCAGGATGGAAATAATGTCGCAAACGAACCTTCAATTGGTAGGGACAACAATTGACGACAATGGATTTAAGCCTCCTTCACATCTCCAAACACAACCCATCGACCTGTTCCTGCGCTAAGTGTTACCTGTCCTCCTACCAAAATACATTTTGCGCAGGCCTTGCATAGGATCCTTGCCAAGAAAGGATTAAATCTGACCAACAAGTCGAAGCCTCCCCGCGACTCAGCCTCGATCCTGCATCCTAGTCACATGACATGCTATATTTATGCCCTCTACGCCCCATTATCTTACATGTTGCTGACATTACTACGTTTGGTTCCCCACTGCCGAGATTCTTGTCCTTTATCTATTTTCTTCCAAGATCTTGGTTCTTGATCCTTCCTTCACAAAACCACCACGTACTGTCATTCTCACCAGAAACTTCAATCATTCAAGATTGAAGACGGAAAAGGTCAATATGAGGTTCAATCGAGCAGTCCTACTTATTGCTACGGCCATCCTCCCTCTCGCATCATCACGCTTCACAGTGCGTCTCTACCGCGAAAACACCTGCAATCCCTCATCTGGAGAGTACTCAGAACTTTCCGGCCGAGGCCAATCCTGTTTCCCAACCTCGACATCGAGCACGTCGGTCCAATGCGCATATCTCTCCCCAGACAAATCGCCGGAACAATGTAAAGGGGAGAGCTATACTCCTCAAGCTATAAGCCTGGATCAATGGGCGCCATCATGTAGATTCTATGAATCGACGGATTGTTCAGGGGGTGGGAGGACGTTGACTGCTGCTGTGCCCGGGTTTTGCTATAGGGATTCGCCGCTGGGTGGGACGGTGGGGTCGATACAGTGTTTGGACTTTGATGATGGCGAGAAGGGAGATTTGAAGCGGAAGAGAGGGTGGAATATCTTTGGGTTATGAGGGGGTTATGAGGGGTACGCATGGTTGGGAGGGAATAATTGATTAGCGGTGGGCTGGCGTTTGGAGCTGGGTGTGGATACCTGGCGCTCACGATGCCCAAAAGATCAGATAAAAATAATGATCAATTAAAATCTGGCGCAAGCACTTCTTGTCGCATTTCTAAAGCTTCTGTTCAATGGAGATCCTCAAGCAACCGAAAATTTTAGGCACTGAACTTCTACCGCCATCGACCAACAACCATGAACTAGGAACCAGCAAACAACCAACAATAAAAATCCCACAATTTCTCGTAAATTTACATCATTTGCGCTCCGTCTCCGCTCGGCTTCGACTTATTCCTTCGCATCCTCGGCGATGTCTCCACACTCCTAAGCCAGGACTAAATGATCCCGAAGGACCAAACAGTGATGTCGCGCTTTTACGAGCTTCGTACCAATCAGAATGCCAGATCCTCTTCCATCGCCAACAATCATGAAAGTAACGAGAGTTTTGAGTGCGGCTTCAGGTCAAGAGTTCAATGAGAAGTTCACGATGGGATCATGAAATTGGGGTTTTGGTTGTTGTTGGCGGGTTGTGCTCGCACCACAGCTATAGAATGCCGCCACCTTTTTGCTTCACTAGAAGCAAGACGTTGGTAATAGAGACGCTATTTATCTATGTATATATGATAGTAGATATAAACACCTTTTCATCCATGAACATTGCCTTTTTTTTTATCGTCCCATAGCCACTCAGTTGGCCGATCCTGGAGACACACCCAACAAAAGCTTTCCGGCAGTGAGTTTCATGAGCCAAATTATTATCCTGTTCCAAAACTTCCAACTGAAAAGTTACTGCCGCTTTGTGTCCAAAGTGTTTCCAAATTAATTCCCCCAAATGATCAATGAAGCTCGTGTACGACCCGCCCATCCATCTCCGCATACGCAGTTGACCTCTGGGCTTGCGCATCCAACTCTGCTTTCTTAAAGGCCTTGGCTGTGCCTCCCTTCATCGCAGTACCGTCGTGCGCATCCAACTCCGCTTTTCCACTAAAGGGAGCGTTACCATTAGCTGTACCTCCATTCGTGACAAGATTGTCCCGTATCTTCCGTTGCCTTCGCCGCCAGAAATAGAATGCACCGCCGGCGATGAGCAGCACAGCGCAAGGCACGGCTACGCCCACGCCAATTGGAACTGCTTTGCTGCTCGAGTGGGACTGCGGATTAGGAGTAGAGGAAGAGGACGGCGATGAAGAAAATGCCGTGGCGATTGCTGCTGGTGTTGAGCTTGATGCTGTTGTTGAGCTTGAGGTTGCTGTGGAGCTTGAGCTTACTGTAGAGCTCGAGCTTACTGTGGAGCTTGAGCCAACTGTCGAGCTTGAAGTTACTGTTGAGCTTGAGGTTGTAGATGTTGAGGAAGATGCGCTAGAGGAGGAACCAGGTGTTGAACTTCCACTTGTAATGTTGAAGTAATTAGACGTGAAGAATTCTGTTTGGTCTGTTTTAATAGCCGCAAGGTAATATATCGTATATTTTGGCGATAGTATATTGCTCTCGACCGTCCATCGTGTAGTATTCGCAGTGGTGGCCGCTAGTTAAGCAAATAATATCAGTCATGGGACACAATCATTCCCCCCAGCTCATTATACTTAAGGTTCAACTGTTGGTGTCTGTGAGAATGATTAACGTACTCAGAATGGTTTCATCGACTCCACTGGATGGAGTCAATATTCCATCTTGAATCGCACGCAATACAATGTTGAGAGGCTCATAACTTGAATTCGAAGTCCATGATACCAAGATCGAACTTCCCGTCGCGTAAACAGGAAAACTCTGTGATGAAACCACAACATTCGAGCTTGGAGGATTGACGAAGGTTGGGTCCGCAGCTAGAGTTCCATTGTACAGAACAGCAAACGTGACCAAGCGCAAAAAAAACGAGAGTGGTGAGAACATGGCGTCCATAGCTTTCGAGAAAGAAAGTTTAAACTCTCAAGAGCGGTGAGGTATTAGGGAATGGGGGAGATGCAACTTATATGGAAAGATCAGTCAAAGCTGTGCCGCAAAGCTCCTGCTTTGAGCCGCGTCCATCTCCAAACCGCCCCCACTTGAGACAGAGGGACCAGTAAAACTTCCTCAAATGTTGTGACAAGCTCCTGCAGATTGGGGGCCTTTTCCAGAAAGACTATGAAAGCTCCGAAAGCGGCAAGCTATCTGTTGACGTTCACCTAGCAACCTCATTGGCGCATCGTTCTTGCACGAACCTGGGGTACGTAGCAACTTATAGACGAAGAACCTAGAGGGCACAACCGTCCTGAGGCCCCTTCATTGATATAGGTGATCTCCAATAAGTGCAAATATGTTGACATGAAGCGCGCCCTCTCTCTGCGATTGTCTGGAAGCGCATTCTATTAAGTAGTACTAGCATAGGAAGGGGGGCCTGCGGCGATCGAGGGCTTTATGTTAGCAAATAGTGGCGGTACCTGCAGCCTGACTACAGGCAGCGCGCCAAAAACTAGCTGAAAGATGTGTAGGCAATCTTTGATGTATTCAGTTAAACAGTATAGAAAAAGGAAGTCTTTATAAGCTTGTGAAATAGAAGAGCTGACTCAGCAACGAATCAAACCACTACTCAATTTTCAATAGATTTTTAATAATTTCTTTGTAATTATCTAATAAATTAACAAAATAAAATAAATTTAATCTAATTAAAAAAAGAATTTTTAATATATATCTTAATATAATAAAAATTAAAACTTTATTAAAAAGTTTTAATTTTATAATTTTTTTAATATATTATTTATTTATTTATTAAATTTACTAGATAATATTATTTTACTTTTAAAAACTTTATATTACAAATATCTAAAGTAGATTAAACAAAACCTTTATTAACTAGAATACTAAGCTATAGATTGTTATAGACTCCTAGGTCTCATTGCAGCTAGTCCGATTATATAAGGTTTCATAGTTTTCAGTTCTTTGTATATTGTTGTAGAACCTTCTTCTGTACCTATTATTCTAAGAATAGAGTCTACTGCATTCGTTACTGTATAATGCTATGTAGCTCTGTAACATAGATCTAGAGAACTAGAAAGATATTCTTATATAAAGGATCTCTAGTAAGATCACGTATATAAGTCACGTGATCTTCAGAATTTATATTACACTAAGATTACTAAGCTTGATCGTAATACCTTATATATTATTTATTCTAAAAATTTATTATTAAATAGATTTGTAGTTTATTAATTTATAAAACATTTATAAAGAAATTATTAGAAATCTATTGAAAATTAGATAATCTATTGTTTAGTTTAGTTTGTTGCTGAGTCAGCTCTTCTAGTTTTCTTGCTAAAATGTTAGGATTACTTGCAAGCCTCGAAATTCACCTTCACTAAACTCGAGCACACGGACAGTGACCCCACCAGCCACCTACGAAGTGGCTACAACAACGAAGTATCTTAATGTATCATGTTCGCACATGAAAAGCCTAAGGTCACCCTGAGCTGCCTACAATGTCAACAGCGAAAGAGGAAATGCGACAAGAGCAATCCGTGCCAAGCCTGTAGACAAGCTGGTCTATCTTGTACTGCTATCTCAAGAGCCAGATTACCAAGAGGACGCCATGCTCAAAGAGATGGAGATCTTCGACAGCGCGTAGCGCGGCTAGAGAAATTGGTGTCTTCCCAAAGAAGCGGTGCCGAGCCCGCTCAGCCTACGCCTGCATATACTGGTAGCGAAAGCCTGGAATTTCTACCTGAATCTTCATGGTCTTCTATCACCGAAGAGGTTGCTGGGATTCGCGAAATCTTGGACGATCTGGCCGGGGATGGGCTGGATGACCCTCCCAATGAGAGCCCAGCCACATCCCCGACGCGAACTTTCAATATTCTACTGTTCGGCGACATATCATGTTTCGTGCAACCAGATATACTCGAATCACCACCCACGACAATTATTTCAGCTTTAATCGATGTATATCTGCAGCGCATTGACCCGGTCTTCAAGGTCATACACGTGCCCTCTCTCCAGGAAATTTTCGACGAGACAGGCGTATCTCCTGCCAAAGAGGCTCTGAAGTTTGCAATGTTCTTCACCGCTGTGAATAGCCTCAACGAAGAGGAATGTGTTCAGATGCTCAAGTCAAGCAAAGCTATACTCAGTAGCAGATTCCGGCTTGCCACAGAAATCCAGCTCTCCCGAGCCGGGTTGCTTAGTACTACGGGACTGACCACTTTGCAAGCGTTTGTGATATATTTGGTCAGAATCCTTCGTGAGTTTCGTGGTTTAAGCGCTAATATTATGCAGGCCGGACTCAGAACTTGTAAGGGGGGTCGGGATGTGTGCGCTTTGCTAGCAGTAGCGGTTCGACTAGGACAGTCTCTCAGTCTTGACCTTGAGACTGCAACTCACCCCCCTTTCGTGACCGAGATGCGACGTCGCGTCTGGTTTGCCATCGGAGTCCTTGATATGCGAGTTGCCTTGGACAGTGGCTCTTACCCGGCCCTGTCAAGTGGCGCCTTATTCAAGATACCCCCATCCCACGTTAACGACACAGACATCTCGCCCGAGGATCTGGCACCCCCCCTAGCACGACTAGCTTTCACCGACATGACGTTTTCTTCTGCAACGCACGAAATGATGCGGTATATGCAAAAAATGATAAACGTACCCCTCGATGCTGGTGGACGCCCTCTTATGCAGCAGACTTGGGCTCAGCGCTACGCTATCGTAGAAAATTGTACTCGGGCTCTGGATCAAAAGTTTGTTGTTCACTGCAACACGGCAGATGATTTTCAGCGTTTTACAAAGATAGTGTGTAGCTCCATGACCGTAACTCTGCGCCTCCTAGTGCGACGTCCAATGTATCGCTTCTATAGTGCAGAACCGCCACCAAATGACGACTTCAATGTGCTAGATGTTGCTATGGATGTCTTGGATCAGGCTTTACAGAAGGGTGAAACCACGATATTCAAACGCTACGAATGGTTTGGCTGGATTAAGTGGTATGCATTGGCAGTTCTGTTGGCAGAGCTCTGTGAGCATACCAAAGGCCAACGAATTGATAGAGCATGGATGATTGCAGAGGCGAGTTACGCAAAATATTCGGAAACGGTCTATAATGATGCTTTGTGGGCTTCAATGAAGAGACTAATGCGTAAAGCTCGGTTTCAGAGAGCCCGCAAGAACTCGGCCGCAGAAGCTAAATTCGGAGACAAAAGCGTGGCCTCGGTATTTCCAGGCCCTCAGACGCTTGACTTACCGACAGAGCATGAGACTACACACACTTTCGGGCTCGAGCCTCAAGGTTATAATGAGAATGTGTGGGATGAGCAGGAAATATCATCTTGGGTCAATTGGGAATCATTCGTTCAAAATTTGGGCACACCTCCTCCGTTAGATACGACCAATGGATTTTACTAGATGAACAAGCTCCTCATTACCCGTGGTTTATATTCACAAGTTGGTCACTCCGGGCCTGATACCCTCCAAAATGTCCAATAGCTCGATCCACAACCGCTCCTCTACCTGAGAACTTTCCTCGCTTCTCACCCAGCTTGACTCTGGCTTAATACGACAATCACTCACATACTTTCCATGAGTCGGTTTCTCAGCTACAGCAGCATGCACTAAAGTTCGACTTCCCTCCTCTGCAGTCCTGCCAATCAAGCGAAGACCAATTCTACCACCAAAGCCACCGTCGTTCGTTCGAAAAAGCTCCGTTTTACACCAACCTGGGTTTACACAATTAAGAATAACAGAGCTGTGGTCTATCTCAGCGCTACGACTAATCATTATGGCTAGCTGCCGAACTCCCAATAATACTATAAGCTTACTTAGGTAATACCTATCACTCATATCCGCCGTGGACTCGTCACTCAAGGTGGCGAAGATCTGTCCGAGTCTTGGTGTTGAGAGTTGTTTATGCTTAGCAAAAATGTGCACGACAGATCCGGTAACGACGAGATGTGAAGAGGTTGTTTTCGTCACGGAAGTTTCCCGAAGCTTCGGGGTTGCTAGCATAGCCAAGAGGAAGGTAGAGATCACATTGACAGTGATCGTTGACTCGCATCCTTCAAACCGTTCAAACTGGTTAGTGTCAATGCCAGCATTCGCAATGAGGACATCGAGTCTCGATAAAGTTCTCAGACGGTCGCCGAATGCAAGTACCGAGCTATACTTTGACATGTCTAGCTCCCAGACCTCGACTTTCCCTGGTGGTGATCTGTTCCTCAACGCGAGGATCTCAGAGCGAGCTTTCTCGCCCTTAGTCATACTTCGACAGGCTAGGATGAGGTACGAAGCGTTGAGTTTGTACCTGCGAAAGAGGGGGTCAGTTTTATACAACAATTGTGACCATAGTAGACCGACAAGTGTTTGGCAGCCTCAAAACCAAGGCCAGTATTGGCACCAGTGATAATGACCGTTTGGCCAGTGAGATCCACTGATGGAACAAAGGGCGTCTGAAAGATCTGACCACGTTGCATCTGTAGAATATCACCGGGGAGTCCCATTTTGCACGTCCTGATCGAGAGATCTTGAGCGATTGTTCGAAGTTGAAGTTGGAAGCTTAAGAAGAGAGGCAGTATTGTGATAAAATTGAAAGGCGATTTTCTGGCTATTGAATTTTTTGATACAATAAATCTCATGGATATCTTCTTTAAATATCAGCCTTTTGCTTTAACTATTCACTTGTTGCGGCGTTTTCAAAATCCTCCACACCCGCAAAACCCGATCGTGGAGGCCCTTGCCTCCACGATACGCTACCAAAAGATGACAAGATCCTTGAATGACCGATCAATCGGCTTAACAGACACTCCGGCGGTTTCTTCACAATGGCCCCGTTTTCTGCCTTCCTTCGCCCAGGAATTCCGCCGCAGGCGCAATCGCTCTGGCTTTCGTTCGTTTCATGTAAAGAATTAGGAGAGGATAAAAGCTCTTCTCGCGGCCCCTGGGGCTTATTTGAGATTCCGAAGCTCTTTTCGTTCAAAATCGTGATCCTCCTGGTTTGCTATTGGCCGCTGGCGACAGAGACATTTCTTAATACACAAAGGTGTTCTATGTGCAATAAGTGATTCGCTAACTAGTACCCTACCGGTCTGACGAATTTGATCCGCTTCATTGAAGTTATCTTGGGGCATTCATAAAACTTGATTGGCATCTCGAAGGAACGTGTTCACGTAACTTGCTTGCTAAATGCCCCAGGCCAAGATCTACCAAGGGTCTTAACCTACGATGAAAATGAGATATTTTCATGTCTTTTTGCCTCTATTTATCCAGTTTTGTGGCTCAGAATTCCTAAATAATATAGTTTATATAGAGGTATTGTCTCTTCAACGGACTAGAAAGCACGTCCAACTCCTCTCCCTTTCTCAAATCCATCCTCACTATCACCTCGTCGTCGAATTTGCCAATCAAAGGTATGCCAATGCTTTTCTTCTTACACAGGCTCAGTTATTGTCATCCATCTAATATTCTCAGGTTCAAGTTCCACAGCACTATGTACCACGTCTCCACCGACGAAGTCTGAAACCGGTGCTGTGCATGCGTCTACTTCGAAAACCACTAGGAGCACTGGCTTAGGATCGATAATCACCGTCGAAAAATGTTCGCGTCAACGGCTGGCGCAAAATTCCTGTCGCTGTGATACTAGACATATAATAAAAGCTGCCCCCAACCCGAAGTCTGACAGAGTGAGGCCCGGGGTGGATAGTGAAGGCGAATCCAAAGATTATTGCATGGCTTCCAGTGTTATTTGAGGAGTCCTCATTCCTAACATTGTAAGCGAGCCATACATTTATACCTCTAGTATACATGTTGAAGGTATCCCAAAGAGGTCCTCACGTGACCTAAATGCTTGAAGCATTCCCACTCGAAGTTAACGATCTGAGGAGATCATATCAGGAATTCCTATGGAGCGTAAAAGAACTAGAAAAAAAACCTTAGAAATTATTGTTTCTCGAGTAAAAAAGCCAAATGTGGACGTTGTTCAGTTGCCTGGATTTCTATGAAGGTTCGGCAGTTCAGGCCAATTGCGGTGAGCATGAGGAAGTTCACGCCGAAGGTTTGTAAACGATCCGGAATCCTTTAAAGGGAATTCTACTCCGACATTTAATTCCAGGATATTATGGCCTATTTTGGTATACGTCGTAATTCGATTAGGTAACCTTTTTCTAAGTATCTTGGATGCTAACCATGAGCTAATGTGTGTGGTCCGCCCTTGGAATGACTACCAAATTTGAATCGAAAATCTCTACATTTCCCCCCGCAATGTTTGTATATGATTCTCTATTTCCCACGTCTCATTGTTCTTCAATCATAAGTCATTTAGTTGCTTTTCTCTTTACTTAAGCAACACATTCCCTCCATGGCTCGCGATGCCCTAACCCCCACTTCTCACGCCCTCACCGAACTCGCATCCAACGCACCACCCCAAGAGCTTTTCCTAGAACTATCAACCACCCGCTCTCGAGCCGACCATAGAGAAACCTTCCCCGAGGGCGGCACTCGAGCCTGGATCGTCGTCATCGGATCATTTTCAATCATCACTGGCACATTTGGACTCCTCTCCTCTGTTGGCCTCTTCCAAGCTTACTGGCAAGAACACCAACTCTCGGCATATACTTCAAGAGATATTGGATGGATCTCTGCTGCCAATGTCTTTCTTAACCTCTTTTTGGGCGTGCAGATTGGTCCGCTTTTCGATAAGCATGGGCCGAGGTATTTAGTTGCTGTAGGGAGTGTGGTGTATGTTGCGAGTTTGATAGTCTTGGGACAGTGTAAGAAGTACTGGCAATTCATGCTTGTATATGGAGTAATGAGCGGGACAGCCAGCGCGTTTCTGACAACGACTGCGTTGGCGGTC
>Ga0182030_10005123_pt1 | contig 27868 bp, 20 predicted proteins | sample 812S3MmetaG_FD_121299 | JGI IMG/M metagenome (GOLD analysis project Ga0182030, IMG submission 121299) | Permafrost microbial communities from Stordalen Mire, Sweden - 812S3M metaG (Illumina Assembly) | ecosystem: Environmental > Terrestrial > Soil > Wetlands > Permafrost | place: Sweden... | reverse complement strand
TCCATGCCTGGTTGCCGGGCCGGGAGGCGCCCTTGCCGCGCCCAAGCCCATCCTGGTGCATTACATGCCTTGGTATGCCTCCCAGCCGTTTAGTGGCAACTGGGGCTGGCATTGGACGATGAACCACCTCAACCCCAATACCGTCAATCCCAATGGCACCCAGGCCATCGCCTCCTGGTACTATCCCCTGATCGGACCCTATGACTCCGCCGATCCCGCCGTGCTGGAATACCATGTGCTGCTCATGAAACTCGCCGGCATCGATGGCGTGGTCGTGGACTGGTATGGCCCCGATAACTTTAATGATTACGCCCTGAACAACCAGCGCACGCTGGATTTGTTCAATTACACCCGCAAAGCCGGCCTGAAGTTCACCCTTTGTTACGAAGACCAGACCATCCAGCAGGAAATCAGCGGTAATTTTCTAACGGCCGATACCGCCCTGGCGCATGCCCAGCAAACCCTCTTGTACGCGCAAACCAATTTCTTCACCGACCCGAGCTTCCTGCGCATCAGCAACGCCCCCGTCTTCTTCGATTTCGGTCCCCAGTACTTCAAAAATAGCGCAGACTGGGCGGCGATCTTTTCCGTGCTGGAGGCCTCCAATGCTCCTTCCTTCTTCACCGAGGACAATCGCCTCGGCTCCGCCCTCGGCGCTTTTGACTGGCCTCCCATGTGGCTCTCCGGCGGCGGCACCAATGTCCTGTCCCCGGCACAACTGCAAAGCTATCTCGTCCGGTTCGAGCAGACCGCCCGCGGCTGGCCGGCCTTTGTCAGCAGCGCCTTCCCCCGCTTCCATGATATTTATGCCCAGGCCGGCGCCAGCCCCTCCTACGGTTGTCTCGATGACGCCAGCGGCGCCACCTTGATCAGAACCCTCTCGCGCGCGCTGACCAATAACTCCAGCATCGTCCACATAGTTACTTGGAATGATTTCGGTGAAGGCACCATCGTCGAACCCACCTTGGATTACGGCTATCGGGACTTGGGCATCATCCAGAGTCTGCGCCGACAGTATCTGGACCCGGCATTCGCTTATCACACCAATGATCTCGTCACCGCCTGGCAGTTTTACAACGCGCGCAAGCAATCCGCCAATGACCCGGCCGTCAACGCCGAATTGGACCGCATCTTCACCAATATCATCGCCGGCAACCTCGCCTTGGCCAATTCCGAGCTTGCCGGCATCAGCTCCAACCGCCCCGCCACTTTTCGCCCCGCCGCCGGGGGCTCGTTCCAGTCTTCGCTGGGCGGCCAGCCGCGCCCGGAAATCTCGGCCTCCCGGCCCGCGAACCTCGCTTGGCAGGGAGCCCGCGGCGTTGACTCCGCCACCAACTTGTCGGTGTTCAATGCCGGCCCCACCCAGGCCGTTTACCAGGCTTTCCGGGTGCAATGATTCGCCGGCGGAGTCCGGCGCGCCCTCGCGAATTGCCTCGCCCGCGGCGATGGACTAGCATTCGAGCGTGATCACCAAAAATCTCTTGTCATTGGCGGTGTTCTTCTGGGTGGCCCTCTCCCCTTCCGGCCCGGCCCGCGCCGATTCCAAAATCGTGATGGTGTATTACATGCCGTGGTTCGCTGCCAAGCCGTATAGCAGCGCCTGGGGCTGGCACTGGACCATGGATCATTTTAATCCCGAGACCGTCAGCGTCACCGGCGAACGCCAGATCGCCTCCTGGTACTATCCCTTGATCGGCCCCTACGATTCCGCCGATCCCGCCGTGCTCGAATATCACGTCTTGCTCATGAAACTCGCCGGCATTGATGGCGTGGTCGTGGACTGGTACGGCTCGCTCAACTTCCTGGATTACGGCATCAACAACCAGGCCACCGTCAAGCTGTTTCAATTCGCCCGCAAGGCCGGCCTGAAATTCGCCATCTGCTACGAGGACCAGACCATCCGCCACCTGATTGACGGCAACTACCTGGGCGCCGCCGGGGCCGTGCCGCACGCCCAGGAGGAAATGCTTTATCTCCAAACCAATTTCTTTTCCGACGCCAGCTACCTGCGCCTGCAAGGCCGCCCCGTGTTGCTCAATTTCGGGCCGCAGTATTTCCTGGCCGGCAGCAATTGGGACGACATCCTCTCGGTCTTCGCCACCAACAACCATCCCGCTTTCTTCACCGAGGATAATCGCCTGGACGCCGGCATGGGGGCCTTCAGTTGGCCTCCCATGTGGATTAGCCAGGCCCCCGGCACCGGCGGCGTGTTGTCCGGCGCGGCGCTGAAGGGTTATCTCGCCGACTTTGAGCAAAAGTCGGCCGGCTGGCCGGCCACCATCAGCAGCGCGTTCCCCCGGTTCCATGACATCTATCAACGGGCCGGCGTGCGCGAATATATGGGCTATCTGGGCGACCGCCATGGCGACACCTTGCGCGAAACCCTGGCCCGCGGCATGACCAATGCCTCCGCCATCGTGCAAGTCGTCACTTGGAATGATTTTGGGGAAGGCACCATGGTTGAACCCACCGCGGAATACGGCTACCAGGACTTGGGCATCGTTCAAGATTCGCGGCGCCAGTACCTCCAGCCCGGTTTTGCCGCCACCACCAACGACCTCGCCATGGCCTTTGAATTCTATCAACTGCGCCGGTCCAGGGCCACGAACCGCCTGGCTGCCGCCGAATTGGACCGCGCCTTCGCTGAAATCGTTTCCGGCAAGCTCGCCGCCGCCCGCTCCCGCCTCGATCAATTGACCAGATAGCCAGTTCCGCATCCTGTCAGCATGAAGCGAACCCAACTAATCTCTCAGTGGCCGTGGACGTGAGTCCTCGGCTGACTTAATAACCAACTTTTCAGTATGAAACGATCCCAGCTAGTCTCTTCAGGCCAAGTGACACGCAGGGTCCAAGAGGCTCACGCGGCATACACTCGAAAGGATTTTGTGGGCGCCATCCAACTGATGGTGAGCGCCGACCGGCTCGCCCCGGCCAATCCCGGCATTCTCATTGAACTGGGACAGATGCATGGCTGGCGCTACGACTATGCCGCCGCCGAACGTTACTTCGAAAAAGCCCTTCGTTTTGCGCCCCGAAAAAGCGAGATGCTTGCAAGCATTGCCGATCATTGCCGGTATTTTCGCAACCCGGAACTGCAGGAACGCTATTTCCGGCTGGCGCTCGCCCAGCCGGACGCGAGTTCGCAAACCTGCATCAAACTCGCTGAATTATATGAACGCCTCCACCGGATCCCGGAGGCGGGAGAATTGGTGGAACGGGCGCTAAAACTGGATCCGGCCTGCCCGGAAGCATTGCTGGTCCAGGCGCGCCTGGAACGCCTGGCCGGCCGGATTGAGACGGCGGAACAATATGCGCGCTCGCTGCTCAACCGGCCCATTGCGGACCCCACGACTCATGCCCAGGCTTGGTATGAGCTGGCCACCGTCCTGGATCGCGCGGAAAAATTTGACGACGCCATGACGGCGTTTCTTGAAGCCAAGGCCCTGCTCCGCCCGCAGGCAGGGGAATTCCTGCCCCAGCTTCAAAAATACTTTGCCGCCGTGAAACGGGTGGAGTCGGGCCTTTCCGCCGGAATGTTCAAACGATGGTTCGAGCAAGGTGCGGCATTGAAGCCGGCCCGCCGGGTGGCTCTGCTCTGCGGCCACGCGCGTTCCGGCACCACGCTGCTGGAACAGGTGCTGGATTCCCATCCGGACGTGGTTTCAGCCGAAGAAACGTACGTTTTTCAGGAAGATGCCCTGGCCCCGCTCGAACGCCAGTTTCCGCCGGGTGCCGCGGGCGTGGCCGGTCTGGATGGGGCCAGCCTGCCGGCCCTGCAAGCTTCCCGCGCAGCCTATTTTCATTTCATTGAGCTGTCCAACGGCAGCCCGGTCGCCGGCCGCTGCTTGCTGGATAAAAACCCCATGCTGACCACCTACATCCCGGCGTTCATCCGGCTATTGCCGGAAGCCAAGCTCCTGGTGGCCATGCGCGATCCCCGCGATGTGGTTCTGAGTTGCTTCATGCAGCCTCATCCGCTCAACCTGGGCACGGTGGCCCTTTTGGATTTGACGGGTGCTGCCGGCTATTACGCCAATACCATGGGCTTCTGGCGATCCCTGGCGCCGATGCTGCCCGCTCCTTATTTGGAAGTCCGTTACGAAGACATGGTGGCGGACTTGGAATCCGTCGCGCGCAAAACCCTGGATTTTCTGGGCGTGCCTTGGGATGACCGGGTTTTGGCTTTTCACGAAACCGCCCGGAAAAAGCGCGTGAACTCGCCCTCTTATGCCGATGTGACCCAGCCCGTCTATCAGCGCGCCCGGGGCCGTTGGCGGAGCTACCAGAAGTATCTCGAACCGCACCTCGCCACCTTGCAGCCATTGGTCAAGGCGTTTGGATATGAATAACCCACAAAAAACGGCGGCACAGGTCCAAGACCCGTGCCACCGACGTGATCAGAGACGAGCTGGGCCACCGACACGATCAGGGATGATACAATCGGTAGAACACCGCCGGATTCGCTGGATTGATTGTTGTGGTGTAAGGGCTGGTCGTCCCGCTGCCGGTCCCGCTCCAGGTGCTGCCAAGTGAGCGGTTCGTTTGCGCCAGCACACTGTAGCCCGGGTAAGTCGAGCTGTTCCACGACAGCGTCAACTGGCTGCCGGACCGGAGGCCGGTCAGCACCGGTCCACCGGGCGTGCCGCCCACCACCAAGGAACCGTTGATCAGCAGATCGTTCACCCAACTTAAACCGGCGGGCAGGCCCGGCAACGTTACGGACGTGAAAGTGCCCGTATAGTTTGCCGCACTGAACAGGTTGTAAACCTTGCCTGGGGACGGCGGGGCGCCGGTGTCAATCACCACGAGGCTGCCGCCAAAATAATTGGTCAGCGTCGTGCCTACGCCCGCGTAGGGCACCAAAGTGATGTTGTTCGTGTTGGCCAGATCAACCGTCAGCGTGCCGTTAAAATTCGCGTTGTTGGTCGTGAGGACAATGGAATCGGCAAGGGTGTAGTTTCCGTTGATGGTCAAGTACGGAACGACGAGCGTGTTGCTGCCGCCGATGCTGCCAGAACCGTCGAACCACATGGTGCCCCAGTTGGTGGCATACACCGCACCGTCATTCGTCAGGCTTCCCATAATGATCCAATTCGTATTGTCGCCCATATTCCAGCCATTGGTGTACTGCCCGCCTTTATAGGCTTGCATCCATGCCTTGTTTGTGCCGGTTATGACCAGATTGCCCCCGATGTAATTGGAGCCCGTCCCATTCAAATCTTCCAGCCACCCACCCACGTAAACATTGCTTTGCACGATCAGATTGCCCACCGAGGTGTCCCACCCGCAACCGGTCCCGACCGTCAAATTGCCATAAATCGTGATCGCGACACCCGGCACGTTTGCTCCCTCCACCTTGACAAACCCCAGCACCTTCATGTCTCCATAAATGGTCATCGGGGTGGGCTCGGTCACCCCCCCGGCCGTGAAGTTGTTGAAATCTTCAAACGTGTCATAGGGCGGTATCGGCGTCCAATTCGTATTGGCCAGCCACAAGTTGTAATAATCACAGGGCCTCGCGTTGAAGGGGTTCCCGGTGTAGATGACCGTGCTGTTCGTCGCCGTGGCGTTAAATGTGAGGCTTGGGTCAATCATGGGGTCGTTCAGCAAAACCAGCGTGGAATTCGTACCCATCGTCACTGTCCCGTCACTGATGATGTTGCCGACCGTGATATTCGTGTCCACCGTCACCTCAAAGGGGCTGTCAACCTCTGCTGTGTTGGTCACCCCGGGAACAATCCCGCCGATCCAGGTGTTGGGGTCAGACCAATTGCCGCTGGCTGCGGCAGTGATCAGGGTGAACGTCTGCCCCTGGCAGAGTAGGGCGGAGAGCGAAATGCCCAAGATGCTTAGGGCTTTAAATAGAACTTTTGTTTTCATGATTTGCTCGATTCGGGTTTTTGGATTGGAACGGATTCTGTGTTCAGGCGCGTCTGGATTCAAGCGGAATGGACCTGTCTAATTCAGTTCTTAATTTAATGGCTCCTTCACGGCGCGTCTGTCGCATGGGGTTCAAGTGATACCATATATTAGGTTGACCGCGCCCTCGTCAACAGTCGCATGAAATGGTGACACTATTGCGTCTCGAAAAAAACGCGGCCGATTGGCCCTGCCGCCGGAGGCGGTGGGCGGGAGATTTCTCCGAACCAGTTCGCGCGTTGAGCCCATGAACCGCTCACAAATCCAGCGTCGCGCCATCGCCAAGACGCGGAAACCGTTTCCCCTTCTCCGCGGGGAGAAGGCTGGGATAGGGGCGAGCTTCCTTATACTGGCATTGCCTCGAGAATTCATGGAAGGGCGCGCCGTTTTCAGCAAAAAAACCGCCCCGAAGGGCGGCTTGAAAGGTGGCTTGAAAACCTGCCGGCTGGTTCCGGTATTTGATTATTTCCGGCGGCGGAGAGCCAACATGCCTGCCGCACCCAAACCGGCCAGGGCCAGCGTAGCCGGTTCCGGCACCGGCTCCAGCGTGATGCTGTTGAAGGTGATGTCATACGTTCCGACCACGTTGCCCGGATCAATCGTGAGATTGAGCCCGTCAATTGTGGCGCCCGCCGCGATATTGGCCTGATTGGGCGCTTGCAGCGGGAACGTGAACGTATTCACTCCCGGCTGCGGAATGATATAGCCGGTATTATAGTAGTCCACTCCGCCACTGCTGTCATCCAGCGCGAACCGGACACCGACGCCAGCGGCCACCGTCCCGGAATTCCAGGTATAGGTGAACACGGCCTCCGTCGCGGTCGGAATGTTCGGCTGGATTTGGCTCGCGAGAAGCGGATAATACAATTGAGAATACGTGCCGCCGCCGCCGGGTGCCCCAGCGACTTCAAGCCCCGTAGGCGTATCCGTCCAAGTCCCCGCAGCCCAAGCACCACTAACACTACCATTGGCTGCTAGTTGGGTTAGATCTATGTCGAGGTACTGCCCGCCGGTGACGCCCTGCGCCTGGGCTGACACGGCCATGGCGAGGCCGCTCGCGACCCCGGCCGTGACTGCCATCCATTTGGTTTTTTTCATCATAAGGTTTTTTCTTTAGGTTAGTTTTTTAATGTTTCGCCGATGAACTTACAACCTGAATACCATGCTTCCCAGCTTCTGAGCCGTATCCAAACCCGCTGCTCCATCCGACCCGGGTCCGCCTTGTCGATTTCATCAGGTTTTTGGCACTTTAATGACGGAACCGGTTTCCCGGTAGTCGCATGAACTGGTGACACCCTGCGGCCCCCGCTCTGCCGTTCCCCTGGGCCTGTGCAACGGACTCCTTGCCCACCCGCCAGCCAAAAGTGCCCGTCGGCGGGGTTCCCGCCGTGAGAAAAAGGTTTTCCTTTTCCCGGATTCGTGCATTTTTGGTCTGGATACAACCGTGAAAGAAATACTTCCGACCCCGCCGCCGCTCGTGCACAACCAATACGAGACGGTGCGTGACCTGTTCTCCAAGAACGTCATCCCCAGCTACGGCCGCTTTGACATCGTTTTGAGCCATGGCCTTGGCAGCTACGTCTTCGACGTCTCCGGCAAGCGGTATCTGGACCTGGGCGCCGGCATTGCCGTCTGTTGCCTGGGACACGCGCATCCGGCCATGATCGAGGCGCTTATCGAGCAGGCCCGCAAGCTGATGCACGTTTCCAACCTCTATTTCACCGAACCCCAAGGCCGGCTGGCCGCGGCGATCGTCCGGCGCATCGGCCCCGGTAAGTGCTTCTTTGCCAATAGCGGCGCTGAGGCCAACGAGGGCCTTTACAAGCTGGCCCGCAAATTCGGCCACGCTGAGGGCCGCTTCGAGGTCCTTACCGCCGCCAATTCCTTTCACGGCCGCACCCTGGCCGGCATCGCCGCCACCGGCCAGGACAAGGTCAAAAAGGGGTTCGAACCCATGGTCTCCGGCTTCCGCCACCTCCCCTTCAACGACCTTGCGGCCGCCCGCGACGCCATTTCTCCCGCCACCGCCGCCATTTTGATTGAAGGCGTCCAGGGCGAAGGTGGCGTCACCCCCGCCACGCCTGAATACTTGCTGGGCCTGCGCGCGCTCTGTGACGAGAAAAAACTCCTGCTCTTGATGGACGAGGTCCAATGCGGCTACTTCCGCACCGGCCGGTTCATGAGCTTCCAGCGGATCCTCGAAAACGTCCCCGGCGGCGACCAATTCCTGCCCGATGCCGTCTCCATGGCCAAATCGCTCGGCGGCGGATTCCCCATCGGCGCCTTCTGGGTGCGCGGGCCGTATGCCGACCTGCTCGGACCCGGCACGCATGCCTCCACTTTTGGCGGCACTCCCCTGGCCTGCGCTGTCGCGCTGAAAATCTTCGAGGTCGTCGAGCGCGAAAAGCTCGATGAACAGGCCCGCAAGCTCGGACTTTGGATCCAGACCGAGCTGGACCGGCTGGCCAAAACTTATCCCACCGTGGTCAAAGGTTCCCGCGGCTTGGGCTTCATGCTCGGCCTCGAGCTGGCGGAAAGTATCCCCGGCTTCGCCGCCAGCGAAAAGTCCCCGGCCGTTCAATTCGTGAACCGCCTCCACGCTGCGGGCGTGCTCACCATCCCCGCCGGCACGCACATCATCCGGTTGCTTCCGCCACTCAACCTCAGGCCGCAGGAAGCCGCCGAAGGCATCGCCCACATTGAGGACGTCGTGAAGACGCTGGTGTAACGGGCCGGGGCGGGGACAGTGTCCCCGCGATTTGTCAAAAGCCCTGTTCCGGTTTATCAATAATCATGACTCCGGAAGCCCACCGACACCTTTCCGAGCAGGATCCGGTCATGCGCGCGCTGATCCTCGAGCATGGCCCCTGCGGCTTGGTGCCGGAGACGCGGCGGGCGCCGTTTCATTCGCTCGTGCTGGCTGTGGCGCACCAGCAACTCCACTCCGCGGCCGCAAATAACATTCTCGCCCGGTTCAAATTATTGTTCCCCGGCCGCAAGTTCCCCCGTCCCATGGATCTTGCCAGCGTTACCGATGCGCAGATCCGTGCCTGCGGGTTCTCTTTTGCCAAAATCCGGGCCATTCGCGACCTGGCGGAAAAGACGCTCGCCGGCGTTGTGCCCTCAACGCGGCAAATCACCGAATTATCCGATGAGGAAATCATCCTCCGCCTCACGGAAGTCCGCGGCGTGGGCCGGTGGACGGCGGAAATGCTCCTGATTTTTCAGCTCGGCCGGCCGGATGTGCTGCCGGCCAACGACTTCGGCTTGCGCAACGGCTTCCGCCGGGCCTACAAAAAGCGCGCCCTGCCCACCCCCGCCGCCCTCCTCCAATTCGGCCGCCGGTGGCGTCCCCACGCCACCACCGCCTCTTGGTACCTCTGGCGCGCTGCTGATGCCGCGTCGAAAAAGAAGTGACCTTTGGTCTGCTTTCGGGTACTTCATACCCTTTGGGCTTCATCTCCCAATCCTTTGTAGTCATGAAACATCTGTTGAAACTCGAAAGTTTGCCCCGCGCGGATTTCGACCGGATCCTGCGCGATACCGCCGTCTTTAAGCGCGAGCGCGGACACCACCGCCAGCAGCCGCTCGCGGGGCAGACTTGGGCCTTGATGTTCTCCAAACAATCCACGCGCACCCGGCTCTCCTTTGAGGTGGGCATCCGCGAACTCGGCGGCATGCCGATGTTTCTCAGCGCCACTGATATTCAACTCGGCCGCGGCGAGCCCATCAAGGACACCGCCCGCGTCATGGGCCGCATGATTCACGGCGCCGTCATCCGGACCTTCGCCCAGCACGACGTCGAGGAATTCGCCGCCTATTCCGGCATTCCCACCATCAATGCGCTGACGGATGAGGAGCATCCCTGCCAGATCCTGGCGGACATCTTCACCTTCGAGGAAAAGCGCGGCTCCATCGCGGGCAAAACCGTGGCCTTCATTGGCGATGGCGCCTGCAATGTGGCCAACTCCTGGATCTGGGCCGCCTCCAAATTCGGCTTTTCGCTGCGCATTGCCAGCCCGGAAAAATTCCAGCCCGCGCCTGATTTGCTCCGGCGCGCCGGCGCCCATGTTTCCGTGACCAGCGACATCCGGGCCGCCGCCGGCGGGGCCGATCTCCTCTATACCGATGTGTGGGTCTCCATGGGCAAGGAAGCCGAGGTCAAGGAGCGCATCCAGGTCCTGACCGGCTACCAAATCAATGAGTCGCTGGTGAAACTGGCCCGCCCGGCTGCCTTGGTGATGCACTGCCTGCCCGCCTACCGGGGCAAGGAAATTGATGAGCAGACGCTCGAAGCCCACGCCGCCACCATCTTTGAAGAGGCCGAGAACCGACTCCATGTGCAGAAGGCGATCCTGAGCTGGGCCGTGGAATGACAGGGCTTGCCGCGCGAATTGCAATAGGGTGGCGGCGCGCGGGCTTCAGCCCGCTTCAGCGTCCGCATCGAGCGGGCCTGGAACGATTTTGCGCGCTCTGGTTATCGTGAGCTGAAGCGGTGTGAACGCCGCGCGCCGGCCAATAGGTGACGCGGGCCGCGTCAAGAAGCCCCCCCGAGCTGAGCCGCCGCGCCCTTACTCTCCGGGGCCGCTCTCCTCGGAACCACTCTCCCAAGGGCGGGCTTCCCCGGGGCCGCCCTTGGCGTATTGCCGCAGGTACTTCAACGCCACCCGCAGCTCTTTGGGCCATTCGCACTTGATCGAGAGCGGTTGTTGGGTGACCGGATGCAGACACGTGAGCTCGTCGGCGTGCACTACGGGGCTGGAAATCAGCGGCCGTTCCTCGTGGCCCGGCTTCAGGCGATAAACCCGCTTGATGCGCGAGAGCCAGAGCTTTTTGCCGCCATGGATTTCGTCCCCCACCAACGGGAATCCGGCAAAGCTTAAATGCAGGGGGATTTGTTGCGGGCGTTCCTGGCACGGCGTGGCGCGCACCAGCGCCCAGCGTGAAAACTTCTCCAGCACCGCGAATTCCGTTTTGGTCTTTTTGCCCTGGCGTGTGTCAATCATCATCAGCCCGGCATTGGCCGGATGCCGCGCGATTTTCGCATCCACTACAAGCGGTTCGTCCCCCGGCACGCCCTGCACCAGGACGACGTATTTCCGCGCGGGTTTCTCGGAACTGAACTGGTCGGCCAGCGCGATGAGCGCGGGCTTGTTTTTGGCCAGCAGCAGCACGCCGCTGGCTTCCACATCCATCCGCTGGGTGTTGGCCAGATAAGTCAGGCCGCGTTCCCGCGCCCACGGCTTGCCCGCCTCAATCGCGGCGCGCAGCAGGGCCAGCAGGCTCGGCCGTTGCGGCGTCAGGCGGTCCGGCGAAGTTAGCAGGCCGGCCGGCTTGTCCAGCGCCACCACATGTTCATCCTCGAAGAGGATCGGAATTTCCCAAAACTCGTGCGTGACCGGCGACGACAGCTTGACGGTCGCGTTCACGGACTGGTGGGGGCTGACTTGCCCGCCAATTCGTTGTACACCGGCGTGTTGCGCAATTCACGGTTGGCTTCAGCCTGCAACCAGAGATTGAACGCTTCCATCTCGCCGTTGCGGCGCATCTGCGCCAGGAATTTCGGCATATCGTCCGCCCGGGCCGCCTCATCCACCGGCAACAGCGACTGCACATATAGCACGAATCCGCCCGCGCCCGTGGCTTCCACCGGGCTCACATGTCCGGGACGCGTGCCAAACGCCGCATTTTTGAGTTGCCGCACGTCGGCCAGGCCCTCGGTCTCCGGCACCGCCTCGGAACTCAGAGAGAACGGCTTTAACACCATCGGCGTCTTGCCCGCCGCCTGCGCCGCCTGGGCAAAGGTCTTCCCCGCCGACGTCTGCACCGACGCGGTCACATAAAAGTTCGTGCAGGCCGCCCGCGCCTTCGCCGCCCCCTCGTAAAACTTGTAGTCGTTCACCACTTGGTTTTGAATCTCGCTCAGCGACGGCACCGTGCTGGGGTACTGCTGCGCCAGCCCGATTACATACACCGCCTCCGCGCCGGGCAGCGGTTTGGAAAACGGCGAATCGGTGTTCAACTTGAAGGCCGTGTCCACCAGTTCCGTGGGCGCCGCAAACTCCGCCGGCCCCTCCGTTTCGCTGAACGGCGCCGTGCTGTGGACTGCCAGGCCGTTCGATTTGGCCAGCCACACCAGGTTCTCCGGCTTTACCGGGTCCATCGCAAACAGCGGGTTCACAAACTGCCGCGCCGCTTTCATCGCCATCATGGCCGCTTCCCGGCGCAGCAGCGCCTCGCGCAGCTTGGCCTTGGCATCCTCCGGCGTCTTGGCGTCCGGCACTCCCGCCAGGCCGTGCGCCTCATACTGCGCCTCCACCTGGCTCGCCAGGTTCGTCTTGCCGATCTCTTGTTCCGCCGCTGCCAAGTAATTCGTCAGGTCGTATTCCACGTAATTCAGCGCCACCCGGTCCGGCAGGCGGTAATGCGCCATGAAGTTGGTATAAAACTGCCCCACCGCTGCCGGCGTCACCGTCACCTCGGCGAGGTAATTCGTCGCCGAAAAGAAGACCGCTTCCGCCGCCACTTCCTGGTGTCTTTGATCGTACGCCTGCATCGCCTCCTGCGGCGGCATGAGCGCGCCGGGCAGCCCCAGCACCTCGATCATTTGTTGAATCATCAGATCGCCCTCCACAAACCGTTGGAAATCCGCCACGGTGAGCCCCTCCGGCTTCAGCACTTGGTCCACGAACTGCGCCATCGGCACCTGCTGCCCCTTGCGGCTGATACTGCGCAGCACGTTCTCGGCGGCCGTCGCCTGCGCGTTCTCGCTCACATGGATGCCCAGCTCCCTGGCCTTGGCACGCGTCATCAGGCGCGAGTAGGTCTCCCGTTCCATGTCGGTCCGGGTGAAGTTGGCGCTGCGGTCCGGCCACTCGCCGCGTTGGGTCCAGTAATAAAGCATGACCTCCCGCTGCGCCGCGTCGAATTGCTCGAGTGTCACGGGCTTGCCGTAGATCATTCCCAAGCTGCCCCGCCCGCCCGACCCATACCGCGTGCCCGGACTGGCGCCCCACCAGATAAAGGAAATGATGGTGAGCGCGGCAATCACCCACCAGAGCCACGACGAATGTTTACGAATTGTTCCGATCATAGCGAAAATTGGAATAGTTAGGCTAGCGGCCCGGAGGCGGTAAGGCAAACGCAAAAAACAACCACGCCGTTTGCCGCGCCTGCCGCGTCCCCGCGGACGCCGCTGTCGTGGGTGCCTTCACTTCAACCATTTGGCCACGTCCGCCGCCGCGTAAGTGATCAAGATGTCCGCCCCCGCCCGCCGCATGGCCAGCAGGCTTTCCAGCGTCACCGCCCGCTCGTCGATCCACCCCTTGGCCGCCGCCGCCTGGATCATGGCATGCTCCCCGCTCACCGCATATGCCGCCGTGGGCAGGCCAAACTCCGTTTTTACCCGCCACAGGATGTCCAAATACGCCAGCGCCGGTTTCACCATCACGATGTCCGCCCCCTCCTGCACGTCCAGCGCCACCTCGCGCAGCGCCTCGTTGCCGTTCGCTGCATCCATCTGGTAACTCCGCCGGTCGCCAAACTTCGGCGTGGATTCCGCCACCTCCCGGAACGGACCGTAAAAGGCCGACGCAAATTTCGCCGCATAGCTCATGATCGGCGTGTCCGTGAACCCTGCGTTATCCAGTTCCGCGCGGATCGCCCGCACGCGCCCGTCCATCATGTCGCTTGGCGCCACCAGGTCGGCCCCGGCTTCCGCGTGGCTGGCTGCCGTCCGCGCCAGCAGCTTCAGCGACGGATCGTTCAATATCTTTCCGCCCTGCACTATGCCGCAATGCCCGTGCGCCATGTATTCGCACAGGCACACATCGGTGATGACCAGCAGTTCCGGCAACTCCTTTTTCAGCAGCCGCGTGGTTTGCTGCACGATGCCGTTTTTGGCATACGCGCCGCTGGCCTTGTCGTCCTTCCGGTCTGGGACGCCAAACAGCAGCACCGCCGGCACCCCCAGCGAATGCGCCGCTGCCGCCTCCCGCACTACCTCGTCCGGCGAGAGTTGAAACACCCCGGGCATGGCCTCCACCGGCCGGCGCAATTTCCGCCCGCTCCGCGCAAACAGCGGCAGCACCAACTGCGACACGTTCAACGAAGTTTCCGCCACCATCCGGCGCAGGGCCGGCGTCGCGCGCAGCCGGCGCTGACGGTTGATCGGGAATCCAGGCAAAGTCATGGCTCTAATTTAGATTTGAAAACCTCCTTCGGCCATTCAAAAATCCACCGTCGGCGCGGGCCTGATGTGCAATGGTTCTCAAGTGCTCGCGGTTCAGGCGCGCGTGCGAAAACGCCGGCGCCGGAAATTGAGGACCGTTAAAAGCAACGGAAGGGCATTGGGCTACCGCTTGCGATTGTGGGCCGGCTGCGAGAACTTTTCCGCGCGCAGGGTCTCCGCCCGCGCTTGCAAGGGCGCGTCCGGCGCGAGGTCTGTCCAGGCCGCCGCGCATTCCCGTACGGCAACCGTGCACAGGGCCGCTTCGAACGCCGCGCGGTCCAGCGGCAACGGCGGCTGCACCGAGCCTTGAATCAGCAGCCCCAGCCGGTTCCGGCGCTGCGCTGCGCCGGCGATTTTTTTCCCGTGCCAGAGCAGGTCGAATTTTTCATGGCCCACGAAGCATTGGCCCGGCAACGATTTTTTGGCACAGGGCGCCAGTTCGGTGGTCACAGCCAATTCCGCAAACGCCAGCCGCAGCCAGTCGTGGATGCGCCGGTAGCTTTCCTCGGCGGCGAGCGCGTACCAGGCGTGGTCCGGCGGAAACGCCGCGCTGTAGGTCCAATCCGCGTCGTGCGGCACGATGCCGCCGCCGGTGGGCCGCCGGATGAGCGGACGTAGCGGCGTGAGGCGCTCGACTTCGGCAATTCTTTGGAAATAGCCGAACGTGGCCGCGGGCTCCGTCCAGCCATAGCAGCGGAGCACCGGCCGGCCCAGGCGCGCGGAGTGCTCCAGCAACGCCTCGTCCAGGGCCATGTTGAACGCCGGGTCGCACCGGCCCGAATTGAGGAAGTACCATTCGCTCAAGGCGGCGGGCTCGCGCGCGGGCGGCGGGTGAGGGAGGTTTGCCGTGGACTCACGTCCACAGCCACGGGGATCCGGCGCGGCCGCCGCTTGGGGACTCAAATTTTGCGTGGACGGGAGGTTCATTTGCGGGGCAATTTCTCCTTCACGCCCACGCGCGGGCAGCGCTTGAGCACTTCGCAATGGGCGCAATCCAGCTTGCGCGCCGAGCAACGCCGCCGGCCGTGCCAGATGAGCAGATGGCTGAAGAGCGTCCACTGGGCCTGCGGCACGAGCGCCATCAGGTCCAGCTCGATCTTTTCGGGCGCGCGGTGCGCGGTCAGACCCAACCGATGCGACAGCCGGGCGATGTGCGTGTCCACGACCACACCGACATTGATGTCGAAGGCGTTTCCCAGGACGACGTTGGCGGTCTTGCGCCCCACGCCGCCGAGTTCCACGAGTTCCTCCATGGATTGCGGCACGCGGCCGCCGTGCTTGGTGACGATGTCGGCGCAGGCGGACTTGATGTTGCGCGCCTTGTTTTTGTAAAAGCCGGTCGAGCGGATGTCGGTTTCCAACTCGGCGAGGTTGGCGCCGGCAAAATCCTGCGCGGTGCGATATTTTTTGAAAAGGGAGGCGGTCACGATATTGACGCGTTTGTCCGTACACTGGGCGGAAAGGATCGTGGCGACGAGCAGCTCGAGCGGGTTCGCAAAATCCAGCTCGCAATGCGCGTTGGGATAAGCGGCCGTCAGCGCGGAAATGATTTCCCGCGTGCGGGTGATTTTATCGGCGGTGCGTTCGCGTGGCATCTGGGGAAGGTTGTCAGATCCCCGGCAAATAAAAAGCCGGAATGGGGGGTGCGGCTCCTGCCGCAGTCGGCGCGCGGCGTTCACGCCGCTTCAGCTTGCGCCATGCAAGTCGCGCAAAATCGTTCCAGGCTTGCGTCGAAGCGAACACTGAAGCGGGCTAAAGCCCGCGCGCCTTGGCGCGCCGGGTCATTTGGTTGGCGGCGAATTGGTGGCGGCCGGCACGGGGGCCAGGGCCGGCGGCGGCGTGTAATGCCACGCGTTGGTGCCGAAGAAGGCGGGTGCGGTGGGTTGCCACGCGGGCGGCAGGTAGGTGTCCAGCGCCCGGAAATACCACAGGCCGTAGCCGACGGCGAGCAGCACCGCGACGGCCGCGATGAGGCCCGGCCAGGGGCTTTTCTTTTCCGCGAACGGGTCCACGCGGTCCAGCGGCGCGCCGGGCGGCAGCGCGGCGATTTGCGTGAGGCTGGCGCCAAACGGCACGTTCATGCGCGCGCGGGCGTTCACGGCCCAGCCGTTGGCATCCAGGATGGGGCCGAGGTTGCGCTTGCGCAATTGCAGCCACGCCATGATCACCGATGGCAGCGAGATGGCCACCAGCAAGCCGCCGATCACCAGCGGAATTTTCCACGCGGGCAGGCCGAAAATCTTGGTGAAGATGACGCCCAACGCGCCCACCAAGGTGGAGAGCACCAGGCCGATGGCTGCCAGGGTGCCGGTATCGATCTTCCCGGAGGCTGCCGGCGGGGCGCCCGCCGTGGCCGCCGCTTGCAGGTTCGCCGTGGTGGCGGCATCGGCGGTGGCGGCGTGCTTGGCCACTTGTTCCTCGATGAAGCGGATGATCTTTTTGTACGGCGCCAAAAACGCCTGCCGGAGGCTGATCGGGTTGGCCACGATGCTGGTAATCGTGGCGTCGTAATCGTTGCCCTTGCGGTCGTAAAAAATCCCGTTGCGCCCCACCATCAGGTTGTCGTCGTCGCCCTGCGAGAACACGGCCACGATGCCGAGCTTGTCGGCCGTGCCCTTGCGCACGCAGTCCAAGTAGGCCAGGTAGGCGCCAGCCAGGCCGGCCATGGCGGCGTGCCTCGCGGGGGCCTCCACGGGGAGGCACAAATCGCAGCTCCGCTGGTCCAAGTACAGCCGGCCGGCTTGAAAAATCGCCGGCACCTGGCGGCTGTAGAAATTTTTGAAATTCACGAAATTGACGCAGAGCGTGTACAGATCCCGGTTGAAGCGAATCAGCTTTTCCACCGCCTCGATGGCGTTGGCCTCCGGCTCCAACGCCTTGTCGCGGGCGAGCAGCGCGTCAATCTGGGCCTTGGCATCGCCCGCCAAAATTGCCTGGATACGCGGGAGTCCGAGTTTTTCCACCACCGCCCCCACCTTGCTGGTGGACCAAGTTTCAAACGGCGCCAGGCGGGCGCACAGCGCGCTCCACTCCGCCTCCGTCAGCGTGTCGCGCGCGCCCAGCAGGGGCGTGATGGCGGCGGCTTGCAGGGCGGCCAGCGCGCCGGCCCACGCGGGGTTCACGGCCGCCGCCAGCGGGAGCGGTTTGCCCGCCGCCACCTGCGCCAGCGGAAAGGCGGCGATCTCCGGCGCGGTCATCGTCAGCTCCCGGGCGCCCAGCGGCAGGTATTCCGTCTCCGGCCGGTTCAGCGCCGGCAGGGCGCGCGCGTCGAAGGCCGCCAGCCGGCAGCGGGTGAAGAAATCGTCCACCTTGGCCCGCACCGCCTTCACGGCGGCGGCGGCTGCAGCCGTGGCGTCGCCCAGCGGCAAAATCGTCTGGTCGCCTTGGGCCTGGCGCCACCAGTTCGCGTAGGCCTGCGCCTCGGCAAAGAAAGCGTCCGCCTTCGGCTGGCTGATGCCCGGTTTGCCGCTTCGGTCCAGCTCGGATCCCAGGCAGGCGATCACGTCCAGGATCACTGTCTTGATGGTCTCGTCCGTCGCGGCTTCGGCGGGAATGATGCCGTCGCCGTTGAAATTGGTGGCGGCAAAAATTTTGGCGGTGTCGGCGGTGTCGGTCAGGTCAATGGCGGTGGCGCCGGGCTTGCCGAGGTTGGTGAGGATCTGCCGGGCGGAGGCGAGCACCTGCTTTCCTTCCGGCCCCGCGTCGTTGATGGCGGCGAGGGCTAGCATGGGCGAGCCGCGCAGCAGGTCGTCCGGGTTTTTCAGCAGGCTAGTGGCCCAGCGGGCGGCGGCGATTACTTCCGGCGCGCGCACCCGGCCGTCCTTGTCCGTGTCAATCAGGTCGAGCGTGCGGCTGTCGAATTCGAGTCCGCGGGTGGGACAGGCCAGGGCCACCCAGAGCTTCTGGTCGAGTTGGTCGAGATTGGCGAGGTCGGCGCCGGATTCCAATTTGACCTGGTCAAAGCCGCCGGCGCGGAAGAATTTCCATGTGTGGCTCATAAGTAATGGCGCGGTCTCCTGAATGCGCGCCGAAAAAGCCTAACCCTTCCCGGTCCGCGCGCCAAGCAAACTTTATTCGGCGCAGCAAGGTTGTTAATCCGCTGCTGGTCAGGCTGAACCGGAACAATGCAGTTATGGTCGGAGCGGAAAATCGGGGGAGGCGTGCTGCCGTGGCGGCGCGCGCCATTTATGGCGCTTCAACGCGGCCACCGAACGGCGCGTCCGGATTGTCCGAAAGTTTTCGTCACGCTCCACGGTGAAGCGACCTGAAGGTCGCGGTCCGGGCACAGGGCAACTACATCGTTGCCAGCTCAGCGCAGATGGAGGGACAGATACGCGAGCACGCGCTTTTCGTATTCGGCGGCGGTGAAGGCATGCATGTCCACGTGCGCCGCGCCGTCAACCCACCACGACTCCTTCGGCTCGGCCGCCGCCGCGAACAGCGACTGCGCCTCGGCGATGGTCGTGTCGCGGTCCGCCGTGCCGGCGATGAAGAATTTTGGGACCGAAACTTTCCGGGCGCTTTCGAGCGGCCTCAAATCCTTCAGCCGGACGCCCAGGCGCGGCTGCAACTGGCAGGTGAGCAGCGGCGTGGCCACCTTGCCCAGCCAGCCGAAACGCATCACCAAGCGGTCCTCGGTGGCCTGGTAGAGGGTGGGATACGACGATTCGAGCACCATGGCGTTTACCGGCAAAGGCGGATCGGCCAGCAGCGCCGCCGCTGCGCCCATGGAGATGGCGATGACGCCGATTTTTTCGCCGGGCAGTTTGTCGCGGAGGAATTGGACGGCGGCGGCCGCGTCGCGGCTTTCCAAAAAGCCGAACGTGATTTGCCTGCCCAGGCTTTCGCCGTGCGCCTGAAAATCAAACAGCAGCACCGCATAACCCGCCTGCGACAGGAATTCCGCGCGGGTCTCGAGCACCGTCCGGTCAGCATGGATGCCGTGCATCAGCACCACCGCGCCCCGGCCGGGCGTGCCAGCCACAAACCAACCGCGGATGAGAGCGCCGCTGGCACTGGGGAACTCCACGTTTTCGGCGTGGAGACCGGGCGGCGGCGGGCCGATGGGATGATTCGCCGGCGCCATCAGCACCGAGCCGACGTTCCAAAGCAGGATGAGGCCGAGGAGGATTCCAGCCACGGCAAGCGCGCCGAGAATTCTCCATCGCCGGGCAAGTTTCATTGCGGTTGGACACCCGTGCGCCGGCGCTGTTCATGAGAAGCGAGCGGTGGCTGACGGGTCCCCCCCACGGAAATTCAAACCAGCTCCGGCTCGTCGCGGGTTTTGGGGGGCTGGCCGCAAGGTTTGGCGGCGGCTTCCGGGTACTCGAAGACTTTGCCCTCGAAATTGCGGATGAGCACGCGGCCCGCGTTGCGGCACAGGATGTATTCGGGATTGATCGGCACTTTGCCGCCGCCGCCGGGAGCGTCAATCACGTAGGTGGGCACCGCGTAGCCGCTGGTGAAGCCGCGCAGCTTGTCCATGATCTCGATGCCCTTGGCCACCGGCGCGCGCAGGTGCGCCGAGCCGGCGATGAGATCGCACTGGTAGAGGTAATACGGTTTCACCCGGCACAGCAACAGCTTCTGCACCAGCGCCGTCATCACGTCCGCGTCGTCGTTGACATGCTTGAGCAGGACGCTCTGGTTGCCCAGCGGAATGCCCGCGTCCGCCAGCCGGCCCAGCGCGTCGCGGACCTCGGTGGTGAGCTCGCGGGGATGGTTCACATGCACGCTCACGAAGAGCGGATGAAACTGCTTGAGCATGGCGCACAGCTCCGGGGTGATTCGCTGCGGCAGGAAAATCGGGATGCGCGTGCCGATGCGCAGGAATTCCAGGTGCGGGATGGCGCGCAGCCGGCTTAAGAGGTTCTCGAGTTTCTCGTCGTTCAGCAGCAGTGGATCGCCGCCGCTCAACAACACGTCGCGCACTTCCGGATGGGCGGCGATGTAGGCGATCTGCTGGTCGAAGGCCGGATGAAAGTCGTAACCGCTGGCGTTGCTCACCAGCCGCGAGCGCGTGCAATAGCGGCAATAACTCGCACAGCGGTCCGTGACCAGGAACAGCACGCGATCCGGATAGCGGTGCACCAGGCCCGGGACGGGCGAATGGGCATCCTCGCCGCAGGGGTCGCTCATTTCCCACGGCGCGGTGTGAGTTTCCTCCAGCCGCGGCACGACCTGGCGCCGCACGGGACAGTTTTCGTCCGCCGGGTCTATGAGGTTAAAAAAGTACGGCGTGATGGCGAGGGCGAGCTTGTGGTTGGCCAGCTGAGCCCCGGCGAGTTCCTCCGGCGTGAGCGTGGGCAGAAACCGCTGCAACTGCTCCACGGTGGTGATGCGATGTTTCAACTGCCAGTGCCAGTCGTTCCAATCGCTGGTGGAAACATCGTGCCAGAAACCCCGGCCGGCCGATTTGAAGGTTTTCAATGATGGGCCACGGTGGCCTGCGGGCGGCTCCTCACCACCCGCTGATAAAGTATCAGCCTGCATATTTCAGTTGAAACGATATTAGCACAGACGGGGGTTTTTGCAAATTCCGGGCGGCCATATCTTGCGCAAGTAATTCTCCTCCAAGTTATTATGCATTAAATAGACGGGCGTGTCTGGGAACCAACCAAACAGGATTCCAGCCGGAAACTACTTCACCCAAAGCACCGGTTGCGTGATGGCGATGTTGCGCCGGACCTCCTCGTCGGCCGGGTCCGCTGGCAATTTCCGCCACAGCGCCAGATACCGCTCGTCGCCGAAAGCCAGTCCCGCAAAGACCAGCGCCGGCTGCCGCGCCGGCCAGCCCGCCCAGGCGTTCACGTCCGGCTTCTGCGGCCACTTGGACTTGTCCGCCAAGTACGGGTACATGAACTCCAGCGCGCGGCGGATGCCCCGTCCGTCTGGCAGCGTGAAGTTCCACAAATCGTCGGCCCGGGTGGAAAGCACCTGGCAAAGCGTCGCCAGGTTGTCGAGCTGGAAGATAGAGTAGCCGTACGGTTTGGTGCGGTGCAGCTCGGCCGGGAAACTGCCGTCCGCCGCCATTTGCTCCGGCAGGAAAACCTCCCGGACCCGCCGCCGGCATTCGGCGAGTTCGGCCTGGTCCCCCGTGAATTCGGCGAACACGGCTACTTGGAGCCAAAAGGCCACGGCGTGATTGTTCTTGGCCTTCGCCTCGGCTTGGCCGTTGCGGCTGGTGAGCAGCCAGGCGAGGTAATCGGCGAACCAGTGTTTCAGGCCGCCGGAAATTTCCGGCGTGAACGCCGGCGACTTTTCCATGGCCGCCACCGCCTTGGGCACCTCGATGAGGTGCAGCGTGTCAATGATGCCCCAGCTCCGGCCCTTGGAAACACCCGGCACCGCCTGCGCAAAATTCAGGCTGGGATTCATCCGCGTTGAGGGATCGAGAAAGAAGACCTGCAACAGGGCCGCGGCCTTTTGCGCGTATCGGTTGTCGCCGGTGAGCTTGTAGGCGGCGCCGAGCGCGGCCACGGCATCGGCCAGGCGCCGGACGGCCTGCCGGTGCGCGATGAAATTGTCCGGGTTGGTGAGGCCGTCGTGCTCCACGTAGGGCAGGCCGTTCGTGGTCTTGGAATTCGGCCACCAATAATCGCCGCTGGAATAGAAATCATGCGGGCCGCCCTCGCTCAACTTGGCCGGAAAAGCCGTGATGGTGACCGGCGCCTGTTGCAACGCGGCGTCGGCCGCGCGCAAAATACGGGCGCGGTCGATGGCTCCGACGTCCAGCGGGGGCGGCGCGGCCACGGCCAGGCTCACGATCAAAGTGAGCGCGGCACAGATCCAGCCCCAGCCAACCCGTGGCGTATTGGCAGACAACATAAGCACCCGATATAATCACCCGAATGAAATCAAAGCCCGCTCCCGTCCACCGTCGGCGCGGGGCCGGTTTTAACCCGGGCATTTCACAGTAAAACCTGTAGTGCAGACTTCCAAGTCTGCTGTATCGCGGGTTTCTAAACCCGCAGACGCCTCGCAGATTTGACGCCCTGCCGATTTGGAAATCGGCGATACAGCAGGTTTGGAAACCTGCGCTACGACAATTTTGACCGCGCCCGTCAAAGCAGCTGGGAAGTAGCCGGTTTGTTTAATGGCTGCTCACTTCGATGTTGCGCCGCTCCAGCGTGGAGCCTTCCTTCTGGGCCAGGGCGGTAAGCCCCTCCTGATAGTTGGCCAGCGCGCGGATTTCCTGCGCGCGGGCGGCGGTGAGATTGTTTTGCAATTGCAGCACGGTGAACGTGGTGCTTTTGCCCACGGCGTATTTTTTTTCCTCGGCGTCGAGCGCCGCCTCGGCGTAAATGCGCGCTTCCTTGGTGGCGTCCACGGCCTCCCAGTAGGACTGGGCCTGCTTCACCGCGTTGTCAATGTCCACCATGACGTTTTGCTCGGTCTGCTTGAGCTTGAGCAAATCCTGCTGCTCCACCGCCTTGTCCGACTTGTACAGGCTCCGGGCCTTGAGATTGCTCAGCGGCATGATGACCTGCCCGCCAATATCGTAGAAGGGCCGGTTGCCGGCCTGGATTTCGCCGAAGGTATCGCCGTAGCCCGAGCCGGCGCCGTTGTACCCATAGGTGGCCTGCAGGTTCACCTGCGGAAAAATCTGGTTCCAGTCATACTTCAACTGGATGCCCTGCTGCTCCAGGGTCAGTTTGGCTTGCAACAGGTCCGGCCGCGACTCCAGTCCCTTGGTCCAGCTATACTGCACATCAAACACCTGCTGGATCGCCACCAGCGACTCCGCCGGCGTGATGTCATGGTCGTGCCATTGCAGGTAATTGTCGGTAATCAGGTTCTTGAGCGTGTTTTGATCCGATTCGAGCGTGTACTGGGCGCCAATCAAATTCGCCTTATCTTGCGCCACCTGCGCCTCGTCCTGTTCGATGGTGCCGGCGCGCTCGGCGACGGTGCCGATCTGCACGCGCTGCTGGTCCTCGTCCAGTTGGGTCTGCGCCTCGTTGAGCGCCTCCTCCGCGACTTTGAGGCTCTCGCGGGCGTAGATCAGCTCGTAATAGGCGTTCTCCACGGCCGTGACGGTGGTGATGAGCTGCTGGCGCAGGCCCTGCTGACTGTATTTCACCTGGTTCTTGGCGGCGGAAATGGCCAGCCGGGTGCTGTCGATCCAGAGATTTTGCAGCAGCGGCTGCGTGAAGTTCACGCCGGCCTGGCCGCTGGAATAGTCCGGGAACGGCACGTAGGCTTCGTTGGCGTTGCCGAAGAGACTGTAGGTGGCGCCGGACGGCAGGGTGCCGCCCAAGCTCGAATTGAAAGCGTTGTTGTCGGTGAGGATGACGCCGTTGGTGCCGAGCGGTCCGCCGGCGTTGTTGTGGGAGTGCGTGCCCTGGAAGCTGAAGGAGGGGTCGTAACCGGCGTAGGCCTGGTCCAGCCCCAGCCGGGCAATCAGCGGGTCGTACTGTTCCACCCGCACATCGAAGTTGTGCCGTAGCGCCTCGGCGATGCAATCCTGCAACGACATGGTATGCAGCGCCGGCGTGTTGGTTTGGGCGCCGGCCGCCGACACCAGGCCGGCCAGAAACAAGATGGCACCGATTTTTTTCATGTCGTGGTATCAGCCCGCCTGGCTGACTCGAGGCCGGGCCGCGCCCGGCAAAAGCGCCCCGGCCAGGCAAAATCCTGGTGGAACCGGGTACTGGCAAACAGACGCCGCCGCCGGCTGCAAAGTAACAGAACTTATTTAGGCGGCGTACCTTCTGAGATTACCGCATTCTTTTCCAGCAGGTCGAGCACCTTTTCGTGCAGCACCTGGTCGTAGAGCTCGGGCACGCCTTCGCGCTTTTGCAGATCCTTTAGGAACTGGTCGAACGGCATCTGGTACATCGCCGCCAGTTGTTGCGCCTTTTTCAGCACGTCTTCCTGCGAGACGGTGATCTTCTCCTGGTCGGCGATCCGCTGCACCAGGAAGGCCAGCTTCACGCGGTCCTTCGCGCTCACCGAGGCGGCGGAATAGATCTCGTCCTTCTGCTTTTCGATGAGGTCGCGGCCGATGCCGCGCTGCGTGTTCTGGCGCACGATGTCATAGACCACGTTCCGCGTTTCGGCGGCCACGGCCGTTTCGGGCAGGTCAAAATTCACGCGGCCCAGCAGCGCGCGCACCACCTGGTTGCGCACGGCCTTGGACCGCGAATACCGCAGCTCGTTTTCCAAATCCGCCCGCACGCCCGTCTGGAGCTTCTCCAGGTTCTCGGCGCCGAACTTCTTGGCCAGCTCGTCGTCCAGCGGCGGGAGCTTCTTTTCCTTCACCTCCACCAGCTCCGTCTCATAGATGCCCTTTTTGCCCTGCAACTCCGGCGTCACGAAGTCGGCCGGGAAATCCACATTCACGGTGCGCTTCTCGCCGGCCTGCGCCCCGATGAGTTGGGCGGCGAAACCGGGAATAAACGAGCCCTCGGCCGTGTCCACCCAGAAATTCTTCTGCTCGGTGAGTCCCTTGGCGGTGGGCGCGATCTCTGTGATGGGCTTGCCCTCGCAGGTGCCGATGTAATTCACCACGGCGATATCGCCGCCGGCCAGCGGCCGCGCCACAGTCTCAAACAGGGTGTGCTGGCCGCGCAGCAGGTCCAAGGCGCGCGTCACGTCCGAATCCGTCACGGTCTTCAGCTCCAGCATTGCGGGCAGGCCCTTGTATTCCGGCAGCGGGAAATCCGGCGCCGTTTCCACGGTGGCGGTGAATTGCAGCGCCTGGCCGCGGTCAAATTGCACTTCCTCGACGTCCGGGTAGCCCACCACGTTCAGCTTGTTTTCCTCGATGGCCTTGCGGTAATTCTCGCCGATCAGCTTGCGCTTGACCTCGGCCTTGATGTCCGCGTCGTATTTCTTGGTCACCATGGCGCGCGGCGCCTTGCCCGGCCGGAAGCCCGGCAGCACCGCCTGCTTCTGGTAATCCTTGGTCACGGCGTCAAATGCCGCGTCCACGGTCGCAGCGTCCAGTTCCACCCGCACCAGCTTTTTGCACGGGGCCAAATTTTCAACGGATACGTTCACGGTAAAATATGAGTTAAACGAGCCGCGCAGCATACCGGAAGCACGGCGATTGCGTCAATGTGATTTCCCGGGCTTTCTTTCCGCTGGCGGTGAGACAGAATCCTGAAGGCCGGCAAAAAAGCCCAGGAAAGCGAGGCGTGGGCATCCAGGCCGGGCGAGTTGGAGCATGGGGGATGGACCTGCGCGGAGCGCGGGTGGCTGGCGGGGAATTTTGCGATTTGAGGGCCATGGGCCAGGCGAAAAAAAAATCAGGGTTGACCAGGCTTGACGATGTGGGGTTTTGCTGGGGTTTTCGCATATTTTGCTGAACGAAATTGCGGGTGTTTTGCGAACGGGATGCACCGCAGACGCGGAGACGCAGAGGAAAAGGACGGGGAAAGGGGTTTGACGCGTATTCCACGAATTGACGCGAATTTTTTCAACCACAGATAACCACAGATGAACACAGATCTGGAAACAAGGGACAACCGAAAGGAAGGGAGAAAGGATTTGCAGAGAAGAGGGTTTGACACGAATTTTTATGGGAACACCGCCGAGACGCAGACGCGGAGACGCAGAGGGGGATGGCAGGACGGGATGAAACCGGTGCGACCAATGGATGCGCTGTGGTGAGACAAAGAATTCTTGCGGGCGGGCGCCGAGAGGGCGCGCCGTCCGTATCAGGACTCGATTGTGAGCAGGCTGGCTCATCGTGGCGGGGGCGGTTTCCCAGCCAGAACGATATTAGCAGGGTTGGCGGATTCACAAAGTTAGCGGCTAACGGGAAAGGCGTAAGGTGTTGATGGACAGTGAAATTTTGACGCGAATTTCGCGAATTGACGCGAATTTTTCGAGGCGGAAATCTTTGGGCTGAAACCTGTGCTTGTAAAGTAATTCGCTCGTTCAGTTCAAAAAAACGAGGTCGGGAGCGATGGACCCGACCAACCGGGCCGTTGCGGGGCCGATTTCCGAACAATGTGCTGGGTTGACCCCTTTTCGGTGTGGCTATGTGGGGGCGTAGGCGTGGTAATGCGTTTGCTTTTCTTCCGCAAATACGAGACATAATCTGTCTTGGTCGAGATGTAGGGACAGCGCAACGAATCAATAATTTGGCTTCGCACATCGCCCAGATCTTGAATTAACAGACGTTCACCTCGGATCTCTTCCAAATTGCCTCATCGCTTCGCCTTGAGGTGTAACACAGTGGAAATCAGCCAACCAAAAAGCGGTAAAGCCGCGATTAACGTGGCTATCACTGTGCGCTTGGTAAGCGAGTTCTGCAATACTTCGGTATAAACTTGTTTAAGGCCAAAGCTTATCAGTATTACGCAGAAAAGCAAACTGGTTAGAGCCAATAATGCCGAGCCAATACCTTCCGGCCCTGATGACGGCGTGCTGAGTGACAATACGCAGCTAACGTAAACCAAAAAGTTCAGAACGCCCAAAGCACAAAGGCGATTGAACATTCTTTGACTCATAATCTATTGTGGCTCGAGGTTCCTTGTGCCATCTGGATTGACGGCATATGTGAGCCGTGCGCCGTCTAAATCAATTTGTGTCTCAACGTGCAAGCGACCATAGACCGGTGGATTTCCAAATTTAATGTAATAATCCCTGCTTACCCCTTCTGCCCAATCGGGCTGGTCCTTTTTGAAATCGAAGGCAACGACGGATTGGTAGCCGGTTTCGGGGGCTTCAAACGGAAATTCTTGATCCTGATATTCGACGAATCCCCCGTCGGGAATCGCCATCTGAAATGACCACTCCGAGGCTTGTTTCCAGGCAGTCGGATCGGGCTTAACCTGGCTTAGTTCCAGCGAGCCGTCGCCAATTTTCCGTTCCAGGAGGTTTACTTTGATCGGTGTCACGTTTGCAGGGATCGCAACGCTAAAATCGTTGGCCATCCCATGCCGTGAAGTAATCAACGGAACGCCATTTGCCTTCTTTCGCAGGCGAAAAATAACAGGATTGTTCTGGTCTGGTATCAGAAAATTTTTGGCGTAAGGCTGTGCTTCTTCGAAGGTCGCATCGTCGCCGCGGACGGCGAAGTATCCTGGCTTGCTGACGTTCACATCCAGGCCATTACTCTCTGCGTCAGCTTGGAGCGAAAACAAGCCGCCGCCGTCGGATGTCGTCTGTGCTCGGCCGGTTTCAAAACCTCCATCGGACTTTAACTTATTCCAGGTGAACCCTACATTTGCGCCCGCTACAGGATTCTCGGTCTCATCAATGACTTTTCCGTAAAACCGGATTTTGATTTTAAACATGGAATTCGAATCACTGCGCATGTTTTCAACAAATTGCCGTGTCAACGCGTCTCTGCTATCGGCTGCTACTGTGCGAGGTTGCTTGCCTTCCCCGCCCCGGTTTGGGAACCCGGCAGGTACATTTGATGCATTCTGCAACATGGTTGTCGTGGGCGCGTTCGTGGCAGACGACGGTAGGAATGTTCGCTGGTGCCGCAAACAAACGAGGACAAAGACGATTACAACAATGATTCCTATTACAATGACAACTCTTTTCATGGATTCAAGGTATCACACCGAGCTTTTGTCCCAAAGCGTGATAAAATGGGACAAGTCTTTGGAGGTCCCAATTGAATTCGCCGCTGTGTTGATCCCAGTTGCCGCCGAAACCAACGAGTGCCTGCAAATCTTCTTGTCCCAACGCGTAGGCAGCACCGTTAAGGTTGGGCACGGCCCCGACGGCTTGCGTTTCGGGGCGCGACATGAAAGC
>Ga0182030_10005122_pt1 | contig 27871 bp, 22 predicted proteins | sample 812S3MmetaG_FD_121299 | JGI IMG/M metagenome (GOLD analysis project Ga0182030, IMG submission 121299) | Permafrost microbial communities from Stordalen Mire, Sweden - 812S3M metaG (Illumina Assembly) | ecosystem: Environmental > Terrestrial > Soil > Wetlands > Permafrost | place: Sweden... | reverse complement strand
CCTCCCGGAGGGAAGTATGTTTGGTGGACCAACAGAAGCGATGGAGGTGGAGCTGAATATTCATATGTTGAAAGTCCTTGTTATAATTTTAGCGGAGTTATAAACCCGGTCTTTACTTTTAAATATTTCTGTTTTACGGATACTTTTATTGATGGGTCAGCTATATATTATTCTATTGACGGTGGCAGTACCTGGAATTATTTTCCAAAGGATCCATATTCCTATAAATGGAATTGGTACAATGGAAATGTTCAGATGCTCGGGAATATAAATGGTTTTACAGGTCTGACTGGAAGCTGGTTTACAGGAAGGCAATTCTTCCCTGAACCTGTTGCAGGACAATCCTCTGTTAAACTTAGAGTTTACTTCGGCTGTTATAATTACGAGTTTAATGATGGAATGGCCTTCGATGATGTCACTGTTGAGGAAGCTCCGCCTGATGTAGGTGTCGTTGCCGTTAATTCACTTACCAATGCTTGTCCAGGTATTAATTCACCTAATGTGAACTTTACAGTAAAGAACTTTGGAATTCGTACATTAACTCCGGCAAAAGATACCATCATAGCAGGTATTCAAACGAATGTCTCAGGATCAAAAAAAATTGTAGATACATTTTATTTAACACAAAATCTGATTCAGGGCGATTCGGTTCTTTTTACTTTCAAGAAACCTCTGAATATTGTTTCTATTCCCGGTAATTATACAATTGAGGTATTTACCATGATTGAAAAAGACAAATTCTTTTATGATTCAGTCAGTAATGATACACTTCATTTGAATCTATCAATATATGCCAATCCAATTATTGACATCCCTGATTCAATTCATACCAGACAACCGGATACAGTCGTACTGCAACCTGTATTGAATAATTCATATTCTTATAAATGGCAGGACAACAGTACCGATTCATCATACCATGTATTAACACAAGGATTATATACTGTTCAGGTAACCAATAATGCAACAGGGTGCATGACAACTGATTCTACAAAAGTCATATTAATATTTTACAATCTGGCATTAAATAAAATTATTTCTCCAAGAACAGTTTGTGATACAATAAGTAACATCCACGTTACCGTGCAAGTCAAGAATGTAGGAAACGATACGTTAAAAGTTAATGATTCGATTGTTATGAATTACGAATTTAGTAATGATACGGTCATTGAGGACACTTTGATTCTGACAAAAATGCTGTTGCCTGGTGATACAGTTAACTTTACATTCATGAAATCAGTAATATCCATGCCGGCTATCAGTTCCTACTTTATGAAAGCTTATTTACATTTTAACGGCGATACAATCAGAACCAACGATACATTAGCTGAATCACTGATTGTATATGGAAGTCCTACTGTATACATTGGTTCGGATACCACTATTTTTGGTTTTATTGATACGTTGGTGGCTCCTTCGGGTTTTAAGACATACTCATGGACCGATCTGAAAACGAATGAAACATCAGACAATCGTATTTTCCTGGCACAGACTCCCGGCACCTGTTTATACCTGCTTACTGTAACAGATTATAATAATTGTCCGGCATCTGATTCGGTATCCGTTTCATTATTTTTCCTTGATATCGGCACCAGGAGCATAGATTCTCCTGTCTCTTCATGCAGTTTTGCAAACCCCGTGCAACTGACATATACCCTTGCCAACATGGGATCAGATACCATTCAATCGGGAGAAAATATATATATTGGCTATAGGGTGAACGGCGGCAACTGGAATCGCGATACCATCACACTATCAGATAATCTTCTCCCGGGTGATTCTATTGTATATACATTTACAAAAACAGAAAATCTGTCATCAATAGGATCATACGTTTATCAGGTTTATACAACTATTACCGGAGATATCAAATTAAGCAATGATACCTTAACAAAGACTATATATACTTACGGTTATCCTGTAGTTGATTTATGCGGAGGAAAATGCACAACTGGAAATCATCTTAGCATTCAGGCGCTGCAATATACTTTTGATGCAGGAGCAGGACTGAATGATGGATATCTGTGGAATAACGGTTCCGGGAAACAAACGCTGACAGCTACAAAACCGGGGTCATATATTGTTACCGTTACCGATACAATTACAGGATGCTATACCACGGACACTGCCATTTTAAATCTGATCATTATTGATGGGTTGATATCAAATGTATCTATTCAGGATACGATGTGCATGAATGACTTTGATCGTATTGCCGTTACATTCACCAACAAGGGAACCACTGATTTTGCGATAGGTGACACCGTATGGTTTGGTTATCAGATTAATTTCTTCCCGCCTTACCAGGTTGCAGTCGTGTTACCAATATTGATGAGCCCCGGTGAAAATTTCACATACACGTTTTTAAATCTTGATAGTGAAATACTCACTAATCTCAACAATGTTGCCTTCTGGACAATAATTGCCGGTGATATGAGAACATCAAATGACAGTATTTTAAATAATATTTTCGTAAATTCGTCGCCAACTCCATTTAATCTGGGCGGCAGTTACGGTGTCACCAATGATACTATTGTTTCGAGCGGCGAAGTTGAACTGGATCCTGGACAATATGCTTATTATTTATGGCAGTATAATTCTACCACTTCAGAAACTTTTTTTGCGACAAAAACAGGTTGGTATAGCGTAACTGTTTCCAATGACGGTGGATGTACGTATACAGATTCGATATATTTAAATATGGTAAAAGTTGGTCTCCCGGAATATACAAACATCAAAGAACAGTTATATATTTATCCTGATCCTGCCACAACAGTTCTTACTGTGATCTTCGAAAATATGGTACATGAAGATTTGAATATTGAGATGATCAGCGCTGACGGGAAACAGGTTTATATTAATTGCAGGGTTGAACCCAATCAATCAACTTTCAACGAAGTCTTTGATGTTAACAATGTTCCGAAAGGAATGTATTTTATCAGGGTTTACAATAAAAACTTTGTACAGGTTGAGAAACTGATCATTCAATAACCTTTGGCTTATTTTTAAATCTCCAGTCAATTTTCCGGTCTTCCAGATAGACTTCGAATTCCTCGACAGTAGAGAATAATTTTTTATTGGTTGGCGAATCATTCAGAAATTCACATTCCTCATCTTTCGGAGGGAAATCACTGCATATTTTCAGACGGTTTTCATAAATCCCGCAACGACCGTCCGTCTGTATGTTTATACATGGCGATCTGAACTCAATCATCCAGGTATTATCAAAATCAATATAAACAAATACATTTTTATGCATCAGATACCAACGGATATAATCATAATCCTGCTTACACTTTGGTTTGTCAATAGGTAATGAAATATGATTACAGCAATGACCTTTGCAGGCCATACATGCTTCAGAAGACAATTCCGTAAACGAATGCTGTATTTTTGTTATCATGTTTTATATTCAATGAATGGCAAATATAAATTAAATTGAATGGATTGTTCAATTTTCACTAAAATAATGGCAGAACCTTTTTTATAAAAATTTCTTTTATAAATTAGCACTATTAATTTAAATCTATAATTTATGGCAGATCTTCAAACTACTTATATGGGGCTTAAGCTTCGAAATCCATTGATCGCGGGCAGTTCGGGCTTAACTAATTCTGTCGCGTCAATAAAAGAACTTGACAATAAAGGGATTGGCGCTATAGTGCTAAAGTCAATGTTCGAAGAACAAATACATCTTGAGACTGAAAAAAATATTAAAATCGAAAAAGAAGGTATCAAAACTTTCACACAAGCTCCGGATACCCTTTTCAGTAAACGTATTTACGACTACGAGGAAGCATATTCTTATATTTATGATTACGCTAAAAGTTATACGCTTGAAAAGTATCTTAACTTGATCAGAGAGGTTAAGAAAACGGTATCTGTTCCCGTTATCGCCAGCATCAATTGTATTTCAAATTATGACTGGTATACTTTTGCTAAAAATATTCAGGAAGCAGGTGCGGATGCACTGGAGTTAAATATTTATGTCTTGCCTTCCGACTTCCGACGTAATGCCGGAGATAATGAAAAGGTGTACTACGATATTATCAATGAAGTAAAAAAATATGTCAGTATCCCTATTTCTGTTAAATTGGGATTTTATTTTTCAGCTTTGGCACAATCCATTCAACAATTGTCAAAGAGCGGAGTTAAAGGTTTGGTTTTATTTAATCGTCCCTACAATCCGGATTTTGATATTGAAAAACTGACAATCACTACCACAAATATCTATAGTGTTGAAAATGAATACGTTCATACCTTACGATGGATGGCAATTCTTTCAGAACGTGTAGATTGTGATCTGGCAGCAGCTACAGGTATTCACACTTATGAATCCGTGATCAAACAACTGCTTGCAGGCGCTCATGTGGTTCAGATGACAACGGCATTTTATCAATACAAATTTGATATCATCCCGGTTATCCTATCAAAAATGACGGACTGGATGAACCGGCATAACTTTGAAACAATAGATTCATTCCGCGGAAAATTAAGCCGTAACAATCTTGATAATCCGGCTGCTATTGAAAGAGTTCAGTTTATGAGACTGTATGCCGGAATTGAATAACATTTGAATGGTATACAATGATAAATGTTGAATCAGGGATATTTCAGCGAACAGAATTATTAATCGGCAAAAAGAAATTAGATACGATTTCTCAAAAAAAAATTATTATTTTTGGAATGGGAGGGGTCGGTAGTTGGTGTGCTGAAAGTCTTGTAAGAACCGGTATAAAGAAGCTGACTATCGTAGATTCAGACCGTATCTGTATGACCAATATCAACCGGCAGTTGCATGCGACCATGCTTTCCGTGGGTGAAGTGAAAACCGAGGTGATGAAAAAAAGGTTATTGGAAATTAATCCACATGCGGAAATCAATGCCATCCAGGAAATATACAGCAAGGAAACACATGATTCATTCCATCTGGAGTCCTATGATTATATTATTGATGCGATTGACAGCCTGAGTAATAAAGTCCATTTAATCCGGATGGCTACGCGAACCAAAGCAAGATTCTTTTCATCTATGGGCGCTTCTCTTAAGGTTGATCCCACAAGGATAAGAGTAGGGGAGTTCTGGGAGGTAAAAGGATGTCCGCTGGCTTCCATTATCAGGAAAAGAATACGGGGAGGGGATTTCCCCGCTAAAAAGTTTTTATGTGTTTTCAGCGATGAGGTACTTCAGAATAAAGGGTCAGGATATTCATGTGGCAGCGATACATGCTTGTGCCCAAAAACAAAAAACATAACGGGTAACCCGGAACTTGCCAATCATGAATGGTGCAGTACAAAAGCAAAAATTCATGGAACAACCGCTCATATCACAGCTATTTTCGGATTTACATTAGCAGGTTTGGTTATACAATCAATATACAAAGACAAATAATTTGTAGAGATTCCATTATTTTTTAATAACAATAAATGTAACTCTTCTGTTCTTAGACCTGTCTTCTTCGTTATCGTTTGGGGCAATCGGGTTTGAACTGCCAAACCCTTTATAGGTAAGTCGCTTTCCTTCAATGCCCTTGGATACTAAGTAATCAGTTACTGCTTTGGCTCTGGTATCTGATAATTGCAGGTTGAGTTGTTCTGTTCCGGTGTTATCCGTATGCCCCATGACTAAAATCTCCATGTCCTTATTCTCTTTCATCACATGAACCAACTTCTGCAATTCATCGAAGGATGTAGCTAACAACTCTGATTTACCGGTTTCGAAAAAAATATTATGTAATGTTATTGTTTGTCCGACATCAGCCTTTTTAAAAATGGAATCTGCTTTTGGAACCCTTATGGTATCTTTTTTAGAAACAATCACAGGCTGGACAATCAGACTGTCGTAAGCAATTACGGAAACGTCATCAATCAGGTAGTAAGTCATACTTACATCAAATATTTTATTTCCTTCAAACACTACCGTGTTGGATTTGTCATCAAAGAAATTTCCTATCGAAATAAATTTTTCTTTGCCTGTGGCTTTAAACAAACCGGATATTTTAATCCAGTTGATTGAATCTTTCAGAAGATTCCCTTTTGGATTTTGAATTTGAGGATTAAACTGAAACATTTCAATATCCTTCGAAACTCTTATCATTTTATCACTGAAATAAGCGCCCATCCCATCAATGGCGGTTTTTGAATTATCGGATCGTGACACATAAAAGGTTACTGAATACACCCAGTCCTTAACCAATGGTTTGATTAATTCAGCCTGAATGTATTCCCGTATATTTATATCTTTATTACTTCTTTTCCTGTAACACAAAATCCCCACATAACCATTGCCTGAATGAGCTTTTTGATAACCCGTTACATTTAAAGGAACGCTATAATTATTTTCTTTATCACAGGCATTATAATAATCGGCGTGATCAATAACCTCAATACATCCGTACCATGACGGAACAAAAATTAGTCCGCTATACGTATAAGGACATATTGAATACTCTTCAAACCCAGGGTTAGGAACGAGATTCTGTGAATGAAGCAAGTTACAGGATGCAATCAATACGCAACCAATCATTCTTCGTAAGCCTTGAAAAGGAACATTCTGATCCAAACACTTATTTAAAAGACAGACTCTAATTAAGCTCGGATGGAGCTCATGGTTGGGTTTTTCATCCATATTAATGTTTAAAGAACAGACCCGGTTCATATGCTATACTATTGGTATGGTTCAGTTATATGAACAATATATAAAACAAATTGTCTTTTAATCTACATTATCATGAAGGAAAGAGTTATCAGGTCTTAATTTGATCTGTTTGTCTTCATCTTCTGACAAAGTATATCTTGAAACAGAGTTGTCAGAATGAAATTTAAGTTCGCTCATTTTTATTTTGTTCCGTGCAAAGGCGGGTTGATTTTCAAGATCGTCAATAGTCATCTCTTTCATATTGGGAGATGTCGGTTCATCGTCGCGATCCATTGGTTTAATGGACTCAACACCCCTCTGGGAATTTGATTTTAATTCAAAATCATTCTCCTGCCGCGAGGAACCTGTATTATCAAACTCAATACTACGCTGAAAAACAGGATTTCCTTCTTTTTTGACAATTGTTTTGTTTTTTAATTCAAAACCTGAACTGACGATGCGGTTTGCAGTTTGCCCTTCTTTTAAAGGCACTTTTGAGACTTTCTTATTGCGTGCATATAATTCAGGAATTGAATTTGCCTCAAAACCCGTGGCTATAACCGTCACATTAATTTTATTTTCCAACTTGTGATCAATCCCGGTTCCCCAGATTATATTTACATCTTTTGCAACTGAATTGGTCAGATAATCGGTGATATCATAAATTTCATCCATTGAAATTTCTTCAGCGCCGGAAGTGATATTAAGCAATATATTTTTAGCGCCTTTAATGTCATTATTATTCAAAAGGGGTGAATTCAGTGCCTGTTGAATAGCATTAACAGCGCGATTCTCACCTTCAGCACTTGCCGAACCCATAATGGATACGCCACTATTCGACATGACAGTTTTTACGTCTGCAAAATCTACATTCATGTAGCCATGCACGGTAATAATTTCTGCAATTCCTTTTGCGGCAGTGGTAAGAACATTATCTGCTTTTGAAAAAGCTTCGGACAATTTCTGATCGCCATATATTTCACGAAGTTTTTCATTATTGATGACAAGCAAAGAGTCAACATAATCTGTCAGTTCATTAATCCCTTCAATGGCATGGTTGATTCTTTGTGTCCCTTCGAACCGGAAAGGAATAGTTACAATGGCAACCGTAAGAATGCCCATTTCTTTTGTTGCTTTGGCTATTACCGGCGCTGCACCTGTTCCTGTTCCACCGCCCATCCCGGCAGTGATAAAAACCATTTTGGTATTACTTCTCAGAACATTGACAATATCCTGTATTGATTCGGTTGCAGCCTGCATACCTATATCTGGTTTATTTCCGGCTCCGAGCCCTTCAGTCAGCGAACTGCCTAATTGAATCTTGGTCGGTACGGGACTATTGATCAACGCCTGTGCATCTGTGTTACAAACAATGAAGTCAACACCTTCAATTCCCTGCCGGAACATCTGATTAACGGCATTGCTGCCACCTCCACCCACTCCAATAACTTTTATAATGGAGGATTTGTTGCGTGGCAAATCAAAATTTATTAAATCTTCTGTCATGACTTTATATTTTGAGTTTTACACTATTTACAATAGGTCACCTCTAAAAACTGCTTTTTTTTTGTTGGGCTTCATTTTTAAAATCCTCATTTACAAAAGTAAACTTTTTCAAAGTTCCTCCCTTCGGTCGTGAGAACCCCGTTGTTAAAAACTTGCCCGCCTCAAAAAATCTAGTTTTTAGAGATGTCCAGAAAAATTTGTTATTACATTTTTGCATCATTCTCGTCAAAGATATCATTGAAAGTTTTCTTTATTGATTCGAAGAAGTTCCCTTTAAGTTTGGATTTTTCAGATGTCTTTTCTTCAGTCTCTTTTGTTTCATCAACGAACTCTTCAACCACTACTTTTTCATTCTTTACTTCAACCTTCACAAAATCCAATTCTTTATTTGCTTCCATGAAGTCATCGCCTTTTAAAATCAGACCAATAGCAGTTGAATACATGGGATGATTGATATCAGCAGGAGTGTTCGCGGCAAGATGTTCGCAGGGATATCCAACCCGGACATCCATACCTGTTTTGTAACGAACAAGCTGTGGCAGATCTTTTAACAGGGAACCACCACCCGTAATAACAATACCGGCACTTAATTTTTCCATTACACCCGAGTTCTCAATCTGGAAAACAACAGCGTCTAAGATCTCTTCCATCCTCGCTTGTATGATATATGCCAGATTTTTGTATGAAATCTCTTTTGGTCCGCGACCGCTTATCCCGGGAATAGTAACAAAACAATCCTCCTGGATATTATCTGCAAGAGCAGCGCCATACTGCACTTTAAGCGCTTCAGCCATTTTCGGTAAAATGCCGCAGCCTTCTTTTATATCTTTTGTAACAACATTTCCACCAAAAGGAATAACAGCCGTATGCCAAACGATCCCATCATAGTAAACAGCGATATCTGTTGTTCCACCACCGATGTCAACCAATGCCACTCCGGCTTCTTTTTCATCTTCTGTAAGAACCGACTGTGAAGAAGCCAATGGCTCAAGAATCAGTTGTCTTACTTTCAGACCCACCCGATTGACACACTTTTCAATGTTCTTTGCCGAAGCTATATTCCCGATCACAATATGGAAATTAGCTTCCAATCTTCTTCCAACCATTCCTACAGGATTTTTTACTCCTGTTTCACTATCAACAATATAATTCTGCGGAATGACATGTATGATCTCTTCCCCTGCATCAATAGGTATTTTGTACATATCATTGATCAAAGCCTGAATATCTTCACGCTTGATTTCATCCTCCAAAGATCCGCGATTAACGTATCCCCTGTTGCGGACACTACGGATGTGTTGCCCGGCGATGCCCACAAATACTTCATTTATTTTAAGCCCCGACTTAGTCTGAGCTTCCTCAACAGTCTTCATAATCGAATTGACTGTTTCTTCAATATTTAAAACGACACCACGTTTTACACCTGTAGATTCAGCTTTACTGATGGCAAGTATTTCAAATTTATTGTTTTCATTTTTCTGACCAATTAAAGTAACAATCTTTGTTGTACCAATGTCAACGGCTGCAATAATTCTGTTAAGATTCTTCATTCGTTTTATTTTTTAAATTGTATATGCCCGGTTTAAACTTTTGTTAATTATTTTGTACATATTATCTGGTTCCTGAATTTTAAATTGATGGTCCGGTAACGGTTCCAACCAATGGTATTGAATATTTTATATATAGATTTTAATTTTCTGAATTTCATTTCAATCTGATCCGCATTGCCGAACAATATTAAATGAGAACCCACCCTCGGCACCAAAACCAATTCATTGATGTCATTCACATAAATCTGCTCTATCTGCGCATTCCACAAATCATCATCATTAATAAAATCAGACAGATTATACAAATCAAGTAATTGCGATGGAATCAGATTTCCGAGACTGTCTTTATTAAATACACTTTTAGTTCTCTCAACCAACAGATTATCATTGATAAACCCGTTAGCTACCAGAACATAAGCTGTGAATCGTTCAGATCCCGGCATGATGAACCCATTCTCATCAATATAAAAACTTCGTCCATTGTTATTAATGATTCTGACTACAGGTTTTCTTTGTTTGATAACAATATTTAATATGCCATCAATATTAGTGTAAGCATCTGCCTTTTTAACAGCCGGATATTGATACATAAAATTTTCAAGCATCATTGTATTTAATGAATCTATCGGCACCCCAATATACTTAAAATGCTTTTTATCCATTAACATCAATACATCGTTATTATTTATAAAGCTCTTTTTATCATCACCTTGTATATAAATATTAATTGCATTACATACCACTTTCCCCTGGTTATCCGAAACAAACCCCAGTACAACGACGAGGTATATTATTATACCCAGCCAGAGCGATATGTATTTAAATTTTTTCACTTTGTACGTTCAATTAAAATATCTCTAACTGGTTCAACCATTTGATCAATATTGCCGGCACCCATGGTAATCAATACTTCAAATTGTCTTTGCTTTATAATATCAACGAGTTGATCCATGCTGCAAAGAATTTTATCTGATGTTATATTTTTAAAAATAATTTCTGATGTTACTCCTTCAATTGGCAATTCCCTTGCAGGATAAATAGTAAGCAAGATAACTTCATCAAGCAGACTGAGACTTTCAGCAAACCCTTCGGCAAAATCGCGTGTACGGGTGTATAGATGCGGCTGAAAAATGCCTGTAATTTTTTTATCTTTATAAATATTTCTGACAGACAGAATACAAGCTTTTAATTCTTCCGGATGATGCGCGTAATCGTCAATATAAACTATTTTTTCATTTTTAAGCAGCGTTTCAAAACGCCGTTTTACACCCAGAAATCCGGATAATGCTTTTTTAATTTCTTCATGAGTAGCCCCGGCTGTAATTGAGGCAGCAACAGCTGCTACCGCATTTTCAACATTTAGTAAACCCGGAATTCCCGGTTTCACCTCTTTTAAAGTACCCAAGGGTGTTACAATATCAAATGTATAAAATCCTTCCTCCTGAGAAATATTTTCAGCATAAAAATCCGCTTTTTCTTTTATTGAATAGGTGAAAACATGAATGTCAGTAACACCTTCGAGTGAAAGATCAATCCCTTTCTTATATATTAATGTGCCGCCTTTATGAATTTGTCGGGCAAAAGCATTAAAGGCTTTCCCTACTTCTTTTTTTGTACCATAAATATCCAGATGGTCGGCATCTACTGAAGTGATAACAGCAATCTGCGGATAAAGCTGTAAAAAGGAACGATCAAACTCGTCAGCTTCAACAACAACAAATGGACTGGTTTTAGATAACAATAGATTTGTACCGTAGTTTTTAGAAATACCTCCCAGAAAAGCGTTACAATCAATATGTGATTGCTTCAGCAAATGCGCTGTCGTTGTGCTTGTTGTCGTTTTTCCATGCGTCCCGGCTATCGCTATCACTTGTTTTTCTTTGCTGATCAATCCGAGTATTTTAGCCCGTTTTATAACTACCGAACCATTATTTCTGAAATAATTTAATTCCGAATGATCATTAGGAATAGCCGGCGTATAAACGACTAAGTTATTCGAAGCATCCAGATATTGAATAGATATTTTTTTAATATTATCTTCAAAATGTATGTCTATTCCTTCTTTCTGAAGATCCTTGGTCAATGAAGTGGGAGTAAGGTCATACCCGGCAACATTTAATCCCAGGTGTTTAAAATACCGGGCAACAGCGCTCATTCCTATTCCACCTATCCCAAGCAAGTAAACATTTTTTATTTTTTTGAGATCAACAGGTGTTCTGTCACCCGGGTCTTTTATCAGATTAAGAATTTCATCTGCAATCCTGCCGGCAGAATCTTTAATGGCTAATTTAGAAATGTTCAGGGATAATGCAGCACAGTTGTTCTGATTGTTAACAAGTGACATCATTTCAGGTATTAACTTCTCAACAGCTTCAGCATCTTTTATGATGATCGCTGCCTTTTGTGAAACCAATGCCATCGCATTTTTAGTCTGATGATCTTCTGCAACATTCGGGCTTGGAATTAATATTACCGGTTTACCCACCATGCATAATTCAGAAATACTCCCTGCCCCGGCACGTGATACAATAACATCCGCTGCTGCATATGCCAGATCCATCCTGTTGATAAAATCATAAACTTTAATCGTATCTAATGGCTGGACAACTGCTTTTCCAACTTCTTCCCGATATAATTTCCCGGTTTGCCAGATGATCTGAACTCCGGATTTAATAATAGTTTCCAGATTGGTCATGATACTCTGATTTATAGTCTTCGCTCCCAAGCTGCCCCCCAAGATAAGAATTACTTTCCGGGTTGCATCCAGATGAAAATAAGGCAACGCTTCTTCTCTTTTCTGAGAACTATTTTCAATATCCCGTCTCACCGGATTACCTGTCATGATAATTTTTTCAGCTGGAAAATATTTTTCCATTCCATGATATGCCACACAAATCTTCATGGCTTTTTTAGCTAAGATTTTATTGGTAATACCGGCAACTGAATTTTGTTCCTGTATGACAGTTGGTATTTTTTTACGCGATGCGACACGAAGGATCGGACCACTGGCGTATCCACCAACTCCAACTACCACACCCGGTTTATATTCATTTAATATTTTACGCGCTTTAACCATACTGTTTACCAACTTAAAAAAGAAAGTCAGATGATCAAGTGAGAATTTTCTTTTAAATCCGGCTACAGGCAAGCCTATAATTTTATAGCCTGCAGCTGGTATCTTTTCCATCTCCATCCTGCCTGTGGCACCAACAAAAAGCAGTTCAATGCTGTTGTCTTTTTCTTTCAAAGCATTGGCAATAGAAATAGCAGGATAAATATGTCCTCCCGTTCCTCCTCCACTAATGATCACTTTCTTCTTCCTGTTCATTTATTTTCGTATTTTCTTCCTCGTTCGCGACCTTATTATTTTCCTCATTTTCCGGTTTCCCTACACTTCTGCTCACACTAAGAATGATACCAAATGTAGTACCTGAAAAAAGCAGAGATGATCCTCCCATGCTGATGAAAGGTAATGTTTGACCGGTTACAGGAAATATATTTACTGCAACAGCCATATTGATCATTGCCTGAAAAACCAAGCTTACAACAAGACCTATAACCAGAAATGCCGGAAATGTCCTGTCACATTTTCTAACAATTACACCCGCTCTGAATAACAGAACTAAGTACAATACAATCACCACGACACCTCCGATTAAACCATATTCCTCTATGATAATGGCATAAATAAAATCAGAATATGGATGAGGAAGGAAATTTCTTTCGGTACTGTTCCCGGGTCCTTTCCCCAATACGCCTTCTGTTGCTATGGCTATTTTGGATTGTTCAGCCTGAAAATTATCTTCATCCTCGTCTCCGCTGATGTAATTTTCAATACGATTCTTCCATGTCTTCAACCGACCGTCCAGATGCAGATAGGGCGCTATCAGAATAAACAAAGTCATTCCTAAAATACCAACCAAACCTAATAAAGATATATGTTTAATACTTATTCTTCCTATAAACATCAAAATGATTGAAACAATAAATATCATTAAAGCAGTTGACAGGTTCGCCGGTAATATAAGCACACAAACTATAATCACCGGGATGATGGTTGGAATAAATGTCTTTTTAAAATCTTTAATTGTATCCTGCTTGAGTGATAACATCCTTGCCAGATACATAATCAAAGATAGTTTTGCAAAATCAGATGTTTGAATGGTAAGACCCAATCCTGGCAAAGTTAACCAACGGGATGCCTGATTGAGACTCGTTCCCATCACCAATGTTAGTAATAACAAAGGAACAGAGATGAATAAAAATATTTGTGAAAGCCTTGAATAATATCTGAAGGGAATGAGATGGGTAATAAAAACCACAATCAATCCGATGGTCATATACGACAAATGACGTAAGATGTAATAAGCCGTGTTACCTTCCTGATATTTGAAAGCAAGCGTGCCTGTTGAACTGTATACAGCCAACAAGGAGATGATGCAGAATGCGAATAAGATTCCCCATACAATCTTGTCACCTTTCAGATATTTCCTTAATACTTCTGCCATTATTTTTATAAATCACTTACACATTTCTTGAATTGTCTGCCACGGTCTTCGTAATTTTGAAATAAATCAAAACTGGCGCAACATGGTGAAAGCAACACGATATCCCCGTTTTTGGCAAGATAATAGGCGCTTTTTACTGCATCTTCCATGGAATTGCTATCCACGATCGTATCAATTTTCCCCTCAAAGGCTTCATGCAATCTGGAGTTATCAATTCCCAGACAAATCAATGCTTTTACTTTTTGTCTGACCAAATCAAACAGCTGAGAATAATCGTTTCCTTTATCGGTACCACCCGCTATCCAAACTACTTTTGATGTGATACATTCAAGAGCATACCATGTTGAATTAATATTCGTAGCTTTTGAATCATTGATAAATTCAATGCCATGAACTTTAATAACAGATTCTAACCTGTGTTCAATCCCCTGAAAACTCATCAGACTCTCACGGATAACAGGTTTCTTAATTTTCAGAATATTCCCGACTATACCGGCAGCCATTGAATTATAAACATTATGCTTTCCCCTTAATGATAATTCTTCTACGGTCATAGAAAAATCTATCTCTTCAAATTCGATTTTAATAACATTGTTTTCCATATAGGCACCCCGTTGGTTTATATTTTTTAATGAAAAAGGTATTTGTTTGCTTTTTAAAGTTTTTTCCCCCAGTTCCTTTACTGTTACTTCATCATCCGAACAAAAGATGAAATAATCTTTCTCTGTCAGATTTTGTGTAATCCTGAATTTTGAATTGATGTAATTTTGAAACTTGTAATCATATCTATCCAGATGATCTGGTGTAATATTGAGAAGTATGGCAATATCAGCTTTGAACTGATACATATCATCAAGCTGAAAATTACTGATCTCTAAAACATAATAATCATAATTTTCAGAGGCAACCTGCAAGGCAAAACTGATCCCTATATTTCCGGCCAACCCAACATTCAATCCGGCCGTTTTCATCATAAAATAGATTAATGATGTAGTTGTCGTTTTACCGTTACTTCCGGTAACACAGATTTTCTTCGCGCGCGTGTATCGCGATGCAAATTCCAGTTCGCTAATTACAGGAATCCCTTTTTCCCGGATGTCTTTTACAATCTGAGCTTTTTCAGGTATTCCCGGACTTTTTATTATTTCATCCGCGTGTACTATTTTTTCCGTAGAATGAGCTTTTTCTTCCCAATCAATTCCGTTTTTATTCAATATATCTTTGTAATGATCTTTAATAGAACCATTGTCTGAGACGAACACATCAAATCCTTTCAGCTTGGCTAACACAGCTGCTCCGGTACCACTTTCCCCTGCTCCTAATATGACTATTTTCTTTGGCATTACCGGATCTTTAATGTTGATAATGTTATTACTGCCAATAATATCCCCACAATCCAGAATCGCACAACAATTTTTGCTTCAGGATATCCTTTTTTCTGATAATGATGATGAATGGGCGCCATCAGAAATATTCTCTTACCTGCACCATATTTTTTCCGGGAATATTTAAAATAACTAACTTGTATCATCACTGATAAACTTTCAACAAGGAAAATTCCACAAAGAATAGGAATCATCAGTTCTTTTCTCATTAAAATGGCGGCTACGGCTATGATTCCCCCTATTGTAAGACTTCCGGTATCTCCCATGAACACCTGAGCCGGATACGTATTATACCAGAGGAACCCAACAAGCGCCCCGAGAAAAGCACTCATAAAAACGACCAGTTCACCACTCCCTGGAATGTACATTATATTAAGATAATTTGCATAGATCATATTCCCTGAGACATATGCGAAAATGCCAAGTGTTGTTCCTATAATTGCTGAAGATCCGGTTGCTAATCCATCCAAACCGTCTGTCATGTTTGCTCCGTTGGATACGGCTGTGATAATAAAAATTACTGCAATTAAAAATACAACCCATTTCCATTTCTGAGCTTTCCCGCCAAGAAATGAAACCAGATAAGCATAGTCAAATTCATTATTTTTAAAAAAAGGAATGGTTGTTTTTGTTGATTTTGAATCCTGAAGATACATTACTTTTTGAGGATATTTAAAGTCATTCCCATCAATATTTGCAGATATAATTTTAGACGGTTCATTTACTACTTTCTCACGAACCACTACATTTTTATTTAAACAAAGAGTCAATGCTACGATGAGCCCCAGACTAATCTGTCCGATAATTTTAAATCTACCGGCAAGACCCTCTTTATTTTTTTTGAACACTTTTATATAATCATCCAGAAAGCCCATTAATCCGAGCCAGATAGTTGTTACTACCATAAGGATAACGTATATATTTAATATATCTGAAAACAAAATAACAGGAATCAGCAGGGATGCAAGAATAATTATACCACCCATCGTAGGCGTTCCTTTTTTCAGCATCTGTCCTTCTAATCCAAGATCACGAATTGTTTCACCGATTTGTTTTTTCTGAAGAAAATAAATTATTTTTTTTCCGAAGATCAACCCGATTATCAAAGATGTAATAACTGTGATAGATGAACGGAATGATATGTACTGAAACACGCCCGCTCCTGGAAAATTATGTTTGTGTAAATAAGCAAATAAGTAGTAAAGCATAGATTTTGTTTATTGAGTTAATAATTGAGTTAATATTTCTTTATCGTCAAAATGATTTTTTATTCCCTTAATTTCCTGATATGTTTCGTGACCTTTTCCGGCAACCAGAATGATATCTCCGGGTTTGGACAACATACAAGCCGTTCGTATAGCTTCCTTTCGGTTGACTATCGTAAGTGTTTTCTTTCTCATCTCAGCGCTGATCCCTGCTTCCATATCACGCAGAATATCTTCCGGCTCCTCAAAACGTGGATTGTCACTGGTCAGAATTACCTTATCAGAGTTTTCTGCAGTGATTTTTGCCATGACCGGACGTTTCGTTTTATCACGGTTCCCTCCTGCACCCACAACTGTTATCAGTTTTTCATTACCCGTGCGTATCTGGTTTATTGTCTTCAACACATTCATTAAAGCATCAGGTGTATGGGCATAATCAACGATAGCTGTGATATTGTTTGTTGAATGGATTGTTTCAAATCTGCCCCTGACTTCTTTCAGGTCGCTTATAATCTTTACTATTTCTTCTTTGTCCTGCTGCAACAAAATAGCTGCACCATATATAGCTAATAAATTATATGCATTAAATTCACCGATCAGCTTGACCCATACCTCGGTGTTATCTATGTTAATTAAGGTGCTGTTCATATGACTTTCAACGACCTTGACTTTAAAATCCGCCATCGAATGCATGGCATACGTTTTTTTATGTGCCTGGCAATTCTGTAACATGACCCGGCCATTTTTGTCATCAATATTTACAAGCGCGAGGCTTCTTTCGGGAGATGATCAAACAATAACTTTTTTGATTTGAGATAATGATCAAATGTTTTATGATAATCCAAATGATCATGTGTTAAATTGCTGAAAATAGCACCTGCATATTGTAATCCTGCTATTCTCTTTTGGTCAAGCGCATGTGAGCTGACTTCCATAAAACAATATTCACATCCTTTCTGAACCATATCTGATAAAAATCTATTGAGTTGAATCGGATCAGGGGTTGTATGCGTGGCTTCATATTCAATATCATTGATTTGATTGCAAACTGTAGAAAGAAGTCCTGCTTTATATCCCAGCAACCTGAACATTCTGTAAAGCAAAGTTGCAGTTGTCGTTTTACCATTAGTACCTGTTACACCTACTAATTTTAGATTCCCGGAAGGGCTGTCATAATAATTTGAAGATGCTACACCCAATGCAAATGCAGAGTCTGCGACCTTCACATAAGTAACATCCGGACCTGCCTGATCAGGAATCGTTTCGCAAATAATTACTTTTGCACCTTTCTGAACTGCCATCGAAATAAAATGATGACCATCTGTACTGGTTCCTTTCACTGCAAAAAAAACATCGCCGGACTGCAATGCACGGGAATCATACTGAATACCTGAAATATTTACCTCCGCATTTCCCAATATTTGGATCGTGTTAATACCAATCAATATGTCTTTTAATGTCTTCAATTTAGTTGCTGCTCATTTTTAAATAAACACATTCGCCCTTTGTCACTTTTGTTCCCGCCACTACAGATTGACTTATCACTTTACCATACCCTTTGACAGTCGCCCGTAAACCTGCATTCTCAATGATGTATAATGCATCCTGAATGCCCATTCCTGTTACATCGGGAACTAAGTTTTCTATTATTTTTTTAGGTGTTAATTTTTCGGTCAGACTGTCTCTGGATGAAATGACCCATTCACTCGTTTTCTTTCCCTGAAACACAAATGGGATTCCGAGATCATCAAGAGCTTCTTTTAATTTTTCATAATGTCCGTTTTTAACGGCAGGTGTGCTGGCTTTTAGTTTTCTCCTGCCCTCAAGCGTTGAATCATCTATACCAATGGTGGTCGCATAAACTTTATCAGCAATTTCTTTAAAAACAGGACCTGCAACAAGATTTCCGTAATACACACCGTTGGAAGGGGCATTTACAACAACAATACACGAATACTTCGGATTATCAGCTGGAAAATACCCGCAAAAGGATGCCTGATAAGATATTTTTGCCTCTGTTCTGTAACCTGTTCCCTGTTTGGCAATCTGCGCAGTCCCGGTCTTCCCTGCAATTTTATACCGGTTGTTTTTAAGATTCTTTGCAGTACCATTTTCCACGACACCTTCGAGCATTCGCTTTGCCATCTTAAGGGTTGCAGAAGAACAGATGGAAGGGTTGAGTACTTCTATTTCTTCCTTCTTTACTATGTTTCCATAAAATCGTATCTCCTTAACGAATCTTGGCTTCACCATTTTCCCTTCATTGGCAACAGCATTATAAAAAGTAAGGATCTGTAAGGGTGTCATCTTAACTTCATACCCATGCGACATCATCGGCAATGAGATTCCAGACCATAGCTTATCTCCCGGATATTTAATATCAGGACTGCCTTCCCCTTTTATCTCCAGATTAAGTTTCTTATTCAAACCAAAATTGTACAATCTGTCAATAAATTTCTTTTCCCTGCCTGTATAATATTTTGTTATAACTTTTGATACACCTACATTTGAAGATACTTCGAACACATGTTGTAATGAAATAATACCGTATCCTTTTTTATCGGAATCATAAATTGTTTTATCGTAAAAACAAATGGAGCCATGCCCTGTATCTACAGTATCATTAAGAGTTATATATCCGTCTTCCATGGCAGCCATTAAGGATGGTAATTTGAATGTTGACCCGGGCTCTGTGCTCTCCCCAATGGCATAATTATATAATTCTCTGCAACAGCCGTTACTATCCTGTTCCAGATTTGTTATGGCTTTTATCTCTCCTGTTTTAACTTCCATAACGATAGCCGTACCATGATGAGCATTATGCTTTAACAACTGCCTTCTCAGGGCATTTTCAGCCACATCCTGTAAACTGATATCAATGGTACTGACAATATCACATCCGTCTTTTGGCTCTACTTCATTTTCATCGTTCACCGGCATCCAGATATTCCCCGCAATTTTTTGCATGATCTTGATCCCTGTCACACCGGTCAGATCATCATTAAATGCACCTTCAAGGCCAACCAAACTCCCTGACTCGCTTTTACTGATGTATCCTATGGTTCGTGATGCAAGGGTCAGATGAGGCTGAATCCTCATGTTATCCTGACTAACTATTAATCCGCCTTTATTCTTACCCAGTTTGATAATAGGAAAAGTTTTGATTTGTTTCAGATCATTATAATTTACTTTACTTTTTATCAGAAAATATCTCTTGTCTTTTATTCTCGCGTCCCATAACTCCTTTTTATAGGTGCTTTTAGGTTTGTCTTTAAATAAACGGGATAAGCAAAAGGCCAGCGAATCAATTTTTTCCCGAAAAAGATCTTCAGAAATTGTAGCGTGACTTACATCCATTCGTATTTCATAAAAAGGAATGGACGTTGCAAGAATCCGCCCTTTACAATCTAATATATCACCGCGGTTTGGCTCAATCCGGATATCTTTTAATGAAATGTTTTTTTCTTTCTCAATCCATTTGGCTCCCTGAACAAATTGTAAAAACACAATCCGTGCAACAATAGCCATTGCGCCCAAAAGCATGATGACGTACACCAAACCAACTCTCCATGTTATGTCTTTTTTCAACGACATGTTTTAGCGTTCTAGTTTTATTTTTACCGGAGGAATGACAGATTCTTTTACCTCCAGTCCTTTTTCCTGAATCATTTTTGTCACTTCTGATTGTTTGCTCAGATTCATCAGTTCAGAGGCTGTCGTAATGGATTCGGATCTTAATTCTTTTATTTCGTTCTGCAAGGTTACCGTCCTTCTGTATATCCTTTCTGCATGATAGCGGTTTCCTATGTATATGACTGCGATAAAAGTCAGAAAGAAAACAAAGGGCAATTGTTCCAGTAACGTTTTTTTAACTATAAGACTGCCGCTGAGAACCTCTTTCAATATATTCACTTTGAGTTCTTTTTGCTCCTTATTCTGATTAATAAATTCTATATTCTCTTTCTTTTTGCTCATGTTTTTAAACTTTAGACGCTACGCGAAGTTTCGCACTCCTGGCGCGGGAATTCCGGTGAAGCTCCTCTTCGGTTGGTACAATTACATTCTTGTTTACCGCTTTAAAAGGAGTTATTACATTCCCATAAAAATCCTTAGCCAGCTTACCTTCAAAATTTCCCGTTCTGATAAAATTCTTAACAATCCTGTCTTCAAGAGAATGATAAGTTATCACAACCAGCCTACCATCTTTCCTGATCACATCACTGGTCTGACTTAACATTTTTTTCAGATTTACAATTTCTTTGTTCACTTCAATTCGTATCGCCTGGAATACTTTTGCTATATATTGATTTTCATTTTTCACAGGAATGCATGGGGATATGATTTCCAGAAATTTCTGAATCGTGACAACCGGTTGTTGTACCCGATATTTTACTATCAATGAAGCTATTTTATAAGCATTTGTTATTTCTCCAAATTCAGAAAAAACCTGAGTTAATCGCTTTCCAGGGTAATTATTCAATACATCCTTGGCTGAAAATTCTGCATTCCGGTTCATTCTCATATCCAACTCTCCTTCAAAACGATAAGAAAATCCTCTTTCTGCATCATCAAAATGATGTGATGAAACACCAAGATCTGCAAGAATTCCATCTACCTTCTCAATCTTGTAATACTTCAGAAAATTTCTTAAAAACCGAAAGTTTTGTTTTATAAATATGAAACGGTCATCATGGATTATATTTTTTTCTGCTTCGGTATCCTGATCGAAAGCCAGTAAACGGCCTTTATTTAAATGTTTCAACAACTCCCTCGAATGACCGCCTCCTCCAAAAGTTATATCAACATAAATCCCGTCAGGCTTTATATCTAAGCCGTCAATACTTTCGTTTAATAATACAGACTTGTGATAGTCCATTTTCTTTAGGATTTATTTAGATTTCCTCCCATTATTTTTTCTGCAAGGTTTGCAAAGTCCTCACCAACATTAATTTTGTCGTATCTGTCTTTTGACCATACTTCTATTTTTGAATCCTGTCCCGCTAATACAGCGTCTTTATCAATACCAGCTTCAACTAAAAGCCTTTTGGGTATTAAAAGGCGATTGGTATTATCCATTGATAATTCAGCTGATCCTTTGTAAAAGCCTCTGAGAAAGGCATTGTGATCTTTATTATAAGGGTTGAGATTGTTTCTTATGATCTGGTTCTGTCTTAGCCATTCGTCCAATGGGTACAATACAAGACAGTTCTCATAAATATCCTTTTTCACGACAAAAGTGTCTCTGGCAGCTTCGGGCATCTGTTTCTTAAACGCCGAAGGAAGCATCAGACGCCCTTTTTCGTCAACCTTAATAGTATATTCACCAATAAATGTAGCCATGTATCTTATAATCCCAAGTATGCTTGTAAAAATAATAAATATTTTACCACTTTTCACCACTTACACCCATTTTTTACCACATTGTTAATAACTTTTCTATGTTTCAGAGGAACATGATATAAATTTTCTAAAAGAATATGATTCCTTAGCTATGCCTGAATGCTTGTAAATACTGATAAATAAAGATTAAAAATTCTTTCTTGAATATTTTTTCTAAATTTGCACATCTCTGATTATTAACAATACGGAAATGGCTGAATATCCTTATACAAAAAAACAAGTAGATCTGGAAGAAATCATTGCCAATAAAAACCCGAAGCTTAAGAAACTATTACCCGGATTTATTTTGAGATATATTAAGAAAATAGTTCATGAAGATTTTGTAAATTATTTTCTTGAAAAAAACGGAAGTAAATACGGAGTTGACTTCGCGAATGCTTCCATTGAAGAATTCAATATAAAATTACAGATTATGGGTGAGGAAAATATTCCATCCACAGGAAGGTATATATTTGCAGCCAATCATCCATTGGGTGGCTTTGATGGATTGGTTCTGATTAGTGTGTTAAATAAACATTATAAAGAAATAAAATTTCTTGTAAATGACATTTTAATGAATATTATCAATCTTAAACCCTTGTTTTTACCCATAAATAAACATGGGGCGCACTCCAGAGAAAATACAGAAAAAATAAATGCGGCCTTTGAATCTGACATTCAGATATTGACCTTTCCTGCCGGTTTGTGTTCAAGGAAAATAAAAGGTAAAATCATAGATCTCGAGTGGAAAAAGAGTTTTATAGCCAAAGCAGTAAAATACAAAAGGGATATAATCCCCGTTTTTTTTTCAGGTCGTAATACCGATTTCTTCTACAACCTGTCCAATATCCGAAAAAAATTAGGTATTAAAGCAAATCTTGAAATGTTTTTTCTCGTGGATGAAACTTTGAAACATCAAAACGCCAATATCTCAATAGTCTTCGGGAAACCCGTTTCTTATTTAACTTTTGACAACTCTAAAACCAAACAGGAATGGGCAAACGATATGAAGATGATAGTTTATGAAATGGGAAGCAGATTAAAGGAGTTAAAAGGATAATAATCGTTAACATCTGTTAATCATGAAACAACTGAATCTACCTTCATATAGTTTTAAAACAAAAACGAAAAATGGGGTGGAATTTATTTTTGACGGCATCAGAAACAAATATGTTGTTCTTACACCTGAAGAATGGGTGCGTCAACATATGATCAGATTTTTTATTGAGGAAAAATTTTTCCCAAAAACTTTAATTGGGGTAGAAGTACAACTGAAAGTGAATAACATATTAAATCGAGCAGATATCGTGTTACACGATAAACAAGGAAATCCTTTGGTCATTGTAGAATGTAAAGCTCCTTCCGTAACTATCTCCCAGATCACCTTTGATCAAATTGCACGATACAACATGAAATTAAAAGTTGAATATCTTTTTATAACCAATGGATTAAAGCATTTTTGCTGTAAAGTAGATTTTGAAAAGAACAGTTATTCTTTTTTAAAAGAGATTCCTGCATTTAATGAGATTAATGGGCATTAATCAACTGAAGCTGATATTCATCTTTCCATTCATGGCCACGCAGAATCCATTCTTTTTTCAATCCGATAATTGTAAAATTGAGTTTCTGAAACAGTTGTAAACTAGCTTCATTGTCCGCTTCAATATCACAGTATAATTGATGAAGTGATAAGATTTTAAAGACATAATTGATAGTCAATTTCAGGGCTTCAGATGCATATCCTTTTCTTCGTTCTGTTGACGTTGCAATCAGAATACCTATTCCGGCTCTTCTGTTGTGTGGATCGAAATCAAATATATCAATAGCTCCTACAGGCAGATTGATATTTTCTTTTTTTATGTCAATGATTAATTTAATCTGTTTGGACTCAAAAATATCAAGAAGAACGGAATCTAAATATCGCTTTAAGACATATCTGGAAAAAGGAACCAAAGTTGTTCCTGCTAACCAGATGGATGGATCATTTTCCCAAATATACATTAAATCCAGATCCGTTGGTTCAGGAGCTCTAAGTCTGAGTATATCATTTTCGAGAATATTCAATGATTTTATTTTATAGAAAAACAAACAATTATTTCATGATGATCTCAAAGTTCTTCGGTTTCCTGATAAAGTCAAATGTGTTATAAGACTTGTTATATTGATAGATGGCAATTGTATCAGATGTAGTTTTATCAATAATGATAAAAGTCCTGAGATTGTATTCATTCAATTTAATTTTTTCTTCCTGTTGTTCAAAAGAAAGATTTTCAATTCTATAAATATCCTCTTTCCCATACCCATCCTTAGAAATCATCGAGTAATAAGAAATATTTCCATTTCTTATCGGATAATAAAACAAATCGTTTCGGGTTGTATTTATAGGAAATCCTATGTTTACCGGATTGTCCCATTTTTCAGCATCTATTTTTCTGCTATAAAAGATATCATAGCCGCCCATATTCAAATGTCCTTCGGAAGAGAAAAATAAAATATTTCCATCTTCACTGATGTGGGGTGTTTCCTCATTAAATTCAGTGTTAATTTCAGGACCGAGATTTTCTGCAGGCCCCCAGTCTCCATCCTTTGTTTTCTTAGATACATATATATCAAGATTTCCATACCCACCACTCCGGTCACTGGTAAAATATAATTTCTGACCGTCGGCAGAAATTGATGCGTGTGTTTCATTTGAACGGGTGTTGATATTATTATTTAATGGTTGAACCAAGCTCCAGGTTGCACCATTGTAAAAACTTTGATAAATATCATTATTTCCTCTTCTGATCGTTTTTACCAGAAACAATGTTTTTCCGTCACTGCTGAGGCAGGTCGGTTTGAAATCACCGTCAGAACGCAATTGTGATGTAATATTTTCAGGATCAGACCAAATCCCATTTACTTTAAATGACATAAAAATGCCTTCATAGAATTTAAGATGGGTCATAAAAATAATCATATTTTCATCGGAAGATACAACTGCATTGTAATTTGATTCTTCATTATTAATAAGAGATCCCAGATTGGTTTTTTGAATCATAATGGGTTTGTCCCTGATTACTTTAGCTTGCTGACTGGCTTTAATATCATTTTCAACGATTGAGAGATTGTATTTTTTTTCAAGGTCTGGATGATTAATGAATTGATTGTATAATTCCAATGCCTCCGTCAGTTGATTGTTCATTCTGTACGCATTTCCAAGATAATACAATGAGTGAAGAGGGGCATGTGTTTCAGTTAAAGTATTTTTTTTGTAGGATGAAGAAATATTTTTTACCGCTTGTTCCAGATATGGAATTGCTTTTTCTTCTTCACCGGGCATATTAAGATAACACATCCCTATATGATAGTTCACATTGTCATTCGAACTATTTATATCATGTAACTGGAGATAATAAAAAAGAGCTTCGTGAAAATCTTCTCGCTTAAAGAAATATTCTGCATTCTCATAAAATTCTTCTGATTCAGAAATACCCTGTGAATGGGTATTAGGAGAAAATGTAAAACATATAAGTGTTAAAACTGATAAATTAAGACATCCCGAAAGAATGCTTTTACTATTTAAAAATTTGCCCGCTTTAAGAAATATAATTTTTAGAGATGCCCCAATAATTAGAGGATGTTTTTTTTTAAGAGAATCAATTCTAGCTTTACCTAAAAAAGATTTACAGAAAAGTGTATTTGTTTTTATAAAAAGATTCAACATATGTCAGTAAATCAAAAGATTCTTTAGGCAGCAAAGCTAATTCAGGATTAATTTTAACTTTCTGTTCTTTTTGATCAGCAGGTATAATAAAAGTCTTACTCTTCTTAACTTCTTTTCCAATAAAAATCAACTCATAGGTACCGGCAGGAGCTTTAAAAGAAAAGCCTTTCGTGGTTTTATCTAAAACGACCTTGATGGAATCTGAATTATTCTTGTTTACAGCAACAATTACAAGATTACTTACATCTGGAATAATAGTTCCGATATTTCCATTTACAATGTATTTCATTGGGTTTTTTGATGAGAATAATTCATATCGGATAATGTCAAGATCACCTTGACCGTTTTTAATGAACTTTGACTGGTAAGCGTAAATCCCATCTTTTACAGGACAATAAAAGATATCATCATCAGTGGTGTTAATAGGATATCCGATATTTACAGGTTCTGACCATGAACCGTCAGCTTGTTTGGTAGAATAAAAGATGTCAAATCCGCCCATATTCTTATGTCCCTGAGAGGAAAAATAGAGAGTTTTACCATCTTCGCTGATGAATGGATAATCATCTTCAAAAATGGTATTGATTTTTGAACCTAAGTTAACTGCAGGCCCCCAATCACCGGCTGGAGTTAACTGAGAAACATAAATATCCTGTCCGCCTAAACCGCCTCTTCTGTTGCTTGAAAAATAAAGGGTTTTTCCATCAAATGAAATACTGGCATGAGATTCCCAATATTTTGTATTGATATTACCATTCAAGGGAGTGGCTTTTTCCCAGGTCTTACCATTATATTTTGAACTGTAAATATCACTATCATAATTATCTTCTTTTGTAAAATAGATAACATTGCCATTCGCTGAAATACAAGTAGTGTATTGATTTCCATCAGATTGAATCTGTGGGGTAATATTTTCCGGAACGGCCCATTTATCATTTACTTTCCGGGAAACATATACAGCATCATAGAACCTCAATTTGTTAACATAGGCCATTACTGTTTCATCCGAATTAACCACTGCGTCAAAATTGGCTGAGGAATTATTAATTGGAGGATCAAGCACCGTTATCGCAACACTGATTGGATTTTTTTCCATTTCAAATGCCGTTTGACAACATTCAATTTGTTTCTTGGTAAAACTAACATTTTCATCCTTTTTTGTTGACTCGCCTTTAATCAATGAAAGATACTTGTTATAAGAAGTAATGGCTTTTTCAAGGTCATTTTTAATTCTATATGCATTGCCCAACCATAAGTATGCGTCTATTGGCGCATTTTCTTCTTTCAAAGAACCTTCTTTGTAGTTAGGAGATACTTGTTTTACAGCTGTTTCTAAATAATCAATAGATTTTTCCTTATCAACAGAGTTCAAATAACAAACGCCAATCCTGTAACTGATATTGGCATTGTTCTGATTGCCCCGCCTGTATATTTTTAAATAATTTACCAACGCCTCATTGTATTCTTCATTTAAAAAGAAATACTCAGCATCATCAAATACTTCTTTCATGTTTTCAGGCTGTGAAAATGCTGAAAGGAAAGCTGTTAAAAACATTACGATATAAACTGCACGTTTCATTAGGATAATTTTTGCAATACCTGCAAATTTAATAATTAATTCTAATTATGCGAAATTAAAATCCAAAAATAGAACAATATTGTTTTATATATCAATATTTTGGGAAATAAAATTTAAGGAATCCTGAAAAACTGCTGTTTCACCAGGTAATTATCTGTATTATCTGCCAATGTATCTCACCCCTTTAAAAATGATAAATAAATCATTTACAACTTTATAATCTTTTGCATATAACAAATTCATTTTCTCCTTTATATCATTTGAATCAACTTCTTTCGATAATCCATCCAAAGGAGATAAGACTCCCGTTTTTATTTTAGGAAGTTCTTCTGTATTAACAGTTGGGTGAGAAAAATAACTCACCCATGTTTTGAATCCTAAAAGAACCAGAATTATATTCCGTAAAGCCTTCAATCT
>Ga0182030_10005121_pt1 | contig 27872 bp, 22 predicted proteins | sample 812S3MmetaG_FD_121299 | JGI IMG/M metagenome (GOLD analysis project Ga0182030, IMG submission 121299) | Permafrost microbial communities from Stordalen Mire, Sweden - 812S3M metaG (Illumina Assembly) | ecosystem: Environmental > Terrestrial > Soil > Wetlands > Permafrost | place: Sweden... | reverse complement strand
GAAATTGAGCACGAGCTGCGCCCACCACAGCTTCATCGGCCAGCTGCTGCGATCGCGCTCGAAGGTGCGCCAGCCGGCCACCGCGATCAGGACATAGAGCACGGTCCAGACCGGGGCGAACACGCAGTTCGGCAGGTTGAAGGGTGGCTTGGCGAGGCCGGCATACCATTCGCCCGGCGCGGTCAGGAAGCCGATGGCAAGGCTACCGCCGACAACGAGAAGCAGGAAAAGGGTCAGCGGACCAAAGTGTTTCATCGATCAGGTCATCCGTTCGCGCCCGCCGCTTGCCCGAGCCGCGCGGCGATCTTGCTGAACTGCTCCAGCGCCGCTTCCAAATCGTCAGCGATTTCCGCCGCGATGATCTCGGGAGCCGACAGGGCGGCAGTGTCAGTCAGGCTCTTATCCTTGATCCAGAACAAGTTGAGGCTGGGCTTGTCGCGCTTCAATAGCCCATCTTACTCACGCGGAGCGCGTTTTCAGGTTGACGAGCGTAGCATAAGGCTCTGAGTGGGAATAAGGTTTGGTTGTCGACGCCAACTGTTTTCGCCGCTCTGACCAGCCACGCCCGCCATGACGGACGATACGACCGCCGCTTTCTCATTTCCAGCCGTCGCTCGCAAGAAAGTCACAGGAGCTTTCGACGGCGGGCGGATCAGTTCGGATGGCGGCGTCTATGCTGCTCGCCCTGCCGAACGGCGGCTGGGGATCGCAGACCGACTGGCGCGCTGTTTTCCCGACTCGCGTATCACGCACACGCTCGCTGACATGATCCGCGCTCGCGTTTTCGCCATCGCCTGCGGCTACGAGGACGCCGACGACCTCGACTTCCTGCGCTCCGAACCGGCATTCAAACTCGCCTGCGGGCGCCTGCCCGAGACGGGCCGCGATCTGTGCTCGCAGCCGGGCCTGCGCGGCGCGGCTTCTTGCATGGGCGTCGGCCTTGGCTCGCTTCATGGCGCGTAGCGCGGCGCGATGCAAAGCTTCCTTGATCTCCGCTTCTTCACCCGTTCCCGCGCGCTCCTCGATCAGATGGCCGAGTTTCTGCCCGGCGCGAGACAGCGCCGCGCCGAGGCGGTTATAGGCGATCGACGCGGGAATCGCGGCGGCGAGCGCTTCGGCTATGCCAGGGGCGGACAGTGGCGAGGCTCGTGTCCTTCGCCTCGGCAATGCTCGCGAAGCTCGTCATGATGCCATAGACAGTGCCGAACAGCCCGATGAAAGGCGCGACCGAGGCGATGACCGCGAGATTGGGCAGGCCGTCTTCGGCGTCAATGAGGGGCCGCTGACCGGATCGCGCTTGGGAGGACGGCGGCGATTGCTGCTTTCCAATGATTGGATTAAGCGCCAGACTTCAACGTCACAGACGCTTCCGTCGTAAGCAGCAGGAAGGTGAAGGTTTCCTGGAGATAGAGCTGAACGACCGTTTCCGAATGGCTCAAATAGCCGATCGAAACATCCTGCCCGATGTGCAGATCGAAATCGCCTCCGCGCGTCGTCAAAACGACGGCGCCTTCGATCGCAGGCGCCCAAATGATCTCGGTTTCGACGAGGCGTTTGATGTGCTGTAGGATTGGATATCCGTTGTCGCTCGACTCGGCGAGCCTCGTATAGGCGTCGGCGCCCAGCAGGACTGAATAGGGGCCGTTGACGCCGACAAGGCGCAACTGGCTCAGGGCCTGGGCAATTGCGTCCGGATATTCGCGTGCGTCCGCCGGCAAGGTCATGACGGGATTGCTTGTTCCTTGGCGAATTCCGGTGATCTCGGCGCCGGGATAGCCCTCGAAAATGGCGCGATCTTCGGTAAAGGCCACCTTCCGCGCCGCATCCTTGGCGGGTTGCCAATCCGAGTCATTGGAGCCGCGCTCGACGTCGTCGATCTGCTGACGATCCAATTCGAATGGAACACGGACCTCGACCAAAGCCTTGACCTCGCGCTGCCGCGTCAAAACGCCGTCGCCAGGTCCGGAAATCGCGCGAAGGTGACCGGTGCCGACGGCCGCGAGCATGGCGCCAGCCGGCCCTTGCAGATCGACGACGCGCCGCGCGGCGAGGTAGCGCTTTAAGGTTCGTGACGCTTCCTCTTCGATCTGCGCCCAGGCCTCGTCGGAGATGGGGGCTAGCTCGCGGTGCAAATTGTTCATGACAAGTTTCCTTTAAGAGAACCGATGCGAAGCGAACCATCGCGCACCGGTGAAACATGCTTTGCAGATCCTTCTTCAGAAGCGGTGTTGGGCGCTGGATCATCGGCGCCCAAATTGTCCAGAAAGGTTCCCGTCGGCACGAAAAACAAGGCGCCTGTCACGGCTTGGCTGAAGTCGAGCAGCCGGTCGTAATTGCCGGGCGGCCGTCCAATGAACATGTTTTCGAGCATCTGCTCGATCGTGCGCGGAGAGCGGGCATAGCCGATGAAATAAGTGCCGAACTCGCCCTGTCCCGGCTGACCGAAGGGCCGGTTCTCGCGGAGAATCTTCATCTCTCGGCCGTTCTCGACGATCGTCGTCAGCGCATTATGCGCGTAACTCGGCTTCACGGCGTCGTCGAGTTCGCTGTTTTCCAATTTCTTACGGCCAATGATACGCTCCTGCGCCTCAATCGGCAGCGCGTTCCACCCCGCGAGATCATGTAAATATTTTTGGACGATCACATAGCTGCCGCCTGCAAAGGCAGGGTCTTCCGCACCGATCAATATGGCGTCGATCGCTTCCCGATCCTCGGGGTTTTCCGAGCCATCGACAAAGCCAAGCAGATCCCGGTTATCGTAATATTGAAAGCCTTGCACTTCGTCGGCAACAACGACGGAATTGCGGAGCCGCTCCATGATCAGCGCAGCTAAATTGAAGCAGAGATCGAGGCGCTCAGCGCGAATATGAAAAAGCAAATCTCCGGGCGTAGCGATCGCATGACGAGCATCAGCATGAAACTCGCGGAACGGATGAAGCCCCAAGGGCCGCGGGGCGCTGCTGAACAGCCGGTCCCATGCTTCCGAGCCAAATCCCAACACACATGAAAGTCCACTCGCGGGGTCACGAAATCCGACAGAGCGAACGAGACCTGCGAGATCGGCGCATAAGAACCTGATGGCGGCTGCATCGGCTTCGGCGGAATTTATCGTCACCACGAGAAAGATTGCGGCGCGCGTCATTGGCGTCGAGATCTTTTGAAGGACAGTGCTATTTCCATCAGCCGCCAGGAAAGAGGTCATATCATTGAGCCCGTGAGTACCAATGACAAGACGCCGGCGAAAAGGGCTAAGTCAGCTGTGACGAAGCAATATGTGGCGCCAAATGTCTATGTCATGAACTGCGTAAAACTGGATGGATTGCCAACAATCACTCGACTACCTCTATGACATCCAGTGGCGCCTGACGCGCGTCTTGGAGAAGCTTTCGGCGGTCGCTCCTCCGTTTGTCCGCCGAACCCGTTGCGTCGCCGCGCTCGTGCGGCTTTTCGGCCATGCCGCCGGAGGCCGGGTCAGCGAAAGGTTGCTGAGGCGTTTGGCCACGCCGACAGGCGACAACGATGGAGCAAGCAGCGGGAACAGGCCGAGGGTCAGATCAACCGGCTGAAGACCCTCGAGCGAGTCATGTAGGGCGGCGTCAGCACTCGAACCGGTTCGAGTGCTGACGCCGCTGCTCAAATTGTCGTGCGAGCACGGAAAGTGACGACGACCCTATGCCCGTGCCTCATTTCCCAAGAAGACGGATCTGGCCGATCGTCGCGAGCGGACGCGCCGGCGCTGCTTCGGCGCTCACCGATTCCTCAGCGCCTTGCGGATGTAGCTCCACCTTGACGTCGCCGCCGCTCCATATGCCGAGCTCACGCTGATGCGCGAGCACACGGCCGACATCGAGCGTGGTGCGCGCATCTGAAACCTCACGAGTCTCGCCCTCCGCATGGCCCAAGGCGAAAAAGGTGATATTGCCGGCGTAATAGGGTCCCTCGGGGTCCGTCGGCGCATCGGCGGGCCGGTTTAGATAGACCTCGTAATACACCCCGATCGGGTATCGGTAATTGATTCCGTCGAAGGAGAGGACGGTCGGTCCCGCGCCCGGGCCGCCCACCGCCGCTTCGGGGGTCGGCCCGCCCACTGGATGGAGAGTGACGGCAGCGTCCTTGGGACCAAGACTAAGCGCAGGCGCGGCCTGAGGCTGCGCGGCGAGAACCCGGCTTGGCGCGGCCTCGCTTGATGCGGCCTCCGGCGTCGCGGACTCTTGGGCTGCGGCGATCTCGCTTGGCATGTCATCATAAGTATAATGCAGTTGCCGCACAAAGTCCGTGACCTCGGCCCCCGTCATCGTCACTTTCTGCGCTTTCTCATTGTAGAAGGTGAACTTGGTGTCGAGCCACGCTTTGTCCAATTTTGGGTTGCTGCGGCCTTGGTCCGAGGCGATCCAATGCGCCCAGAGTCGATCGATATTGCAATGATGCAGCCAAAAGATCGGATCGCGCGCCGCGAGATTCGGGTCAGACATCCACCCATTGCCGCCGACGATGACATGAATGATGTCATGCGGCTGCGACTCCAGGAGCCCATGCGGACCGGAGAAATGTATGGGGGCAGCGACCCTTTGCCCGCCGAAGCTCGATCCTGAACCGGTCGGCGAATCAAAGACGGTTGACGCAAGCGCTGTCGTCGCGCTGGTTTGGCTCGCAGTCAGCTGACCGCCTGCATTGATGCTGGGCCGCCGTTCTGAAACAAAAAGCGGATTGGCGCTCGTGGCGGGCTGACGAAATACCTCCGGCAGGCTGCGTTCCGTAGGCTTCGAATAGTTCCAATAGGGCAGAGCAAACGCGTTGTCCTCGCTGGCGCTGCGAAGAATGCGTTCAAAAAAGTAAAGATACATGCGATGCCAGGACAGAAAGAAGAAACTACCATGCTGGCAGGTCTTCCATACATCTGCAAACTGGGGCGGCGTCGGATCGTAGGTGCCATGGATGTTGGCCTGAAAAAGCCAGCTCGTCGGGTCGGTTGCAGGTCGCGACTTCATGGCGGCGACCCCTTTGTGCAAAGCCTTTAACTCGGTCCCGCCGCTGGGTAGGCTTGAAATATCGCGCCTGACATACGTGGCCGCACCGGTCTGCGCCAAAACGTTGCCGCCGGCCGTCACGAGCAAGCTCGTGCTCGCCGCCGCATTTTGGATGATCTGTCTGCGTGTCAGCATTGTTCCCTCCCAAGAATAAATTGCAGTGACAGTCTTCGGCTCGACGCAAAGACGCGCGCGGACGCTTTAGGCGGTTCATGCCGGAGCCGCGTTCGAGAGTTCGGAGGTCGTCTTGGCGCGAAGCCTTCTAAGGTTAAATGGATCTGCACTAAGCCCAAGCATTAAGACCAAGCGCAGCTTTAACAATCGACAAAGCTCTGAACACACGCCGACCCATTTTAATGATTGACGCGCAGTTCGCTTTCCGTCTTGCGACGAAAACTCAGTGAAGGCTGCTAACTAGTCCGCCTATGCCGTCGGGCAATACGATTTCAACATTCTGCATCATGCCCTGATCTTCGTGATCCAGGATATGACAGTGCAGCACATATTCGCCGATATAGCGTTGGTAACGGGTTCGAACCTTGATCGTATAGACGGAACTGGGAAGCTTTGCCGGAAAGTCGGCTGGGTTCGCGATCAGATTCTTGACCCAGAGCGTATCCTTCCATACGCCCTTCAGACCCGGATATTGCGGATCAATCTGGCCGCCGCCGTTGTCGACGGCTCCCGGCGCGCTCACGTCATGCCCGTTAGGATCGATAATTTCGACGATCTGGAATGGATTGACATGAATGTGGAACGGATGGCTGACAAATCCTGATTGCAGCGTCCACTCATCGACGCCGCCAAGTCGCAACGTGCGATCTACCCGATTGGGATCATAGGGAAGCGGCTTGAACGCGTTCGGATCGAAATTTTTTGGATCGATTGACTTATTGCCAACCTCAAACTTTACATTGCCGTTTTGCGGCACATCGATGAAGAACACGAGTTCCTGTTTGCCGGTCAATTCGCCATCCTCAATGTCCGGATGGGGAACAAAACTTGTGAATTTTAACCCATCCTTCAAGTCGGCGACGACTTTGCCGCGGACGGGCTGCGCCAGCGTCCGTTCAGCCACGGAGACGAGCGCTTCTGTCAAATAAGGGCCAATATTGGGAACCGGCGTCCCCGGCGCGACTTCGACCGTGCCCAGCAATTGCCGGCTAACGGTCTGACGGCTAACGCTGCCCGCAGCCGGCGCCGATTCATTGGTGACGCAATAGTCCCCGGCATCGGGAAAGACCACAAGCGCGTCATACCGGTAGCCGGGCTGTAGAGTCGTGAGCGTCGCCGGATGCGCTTTCGCCATTGTCAGCCCGTCGGCCGCAACTTGATGGTAGGTCAAAGGATCGCCGGTGCAATATTCCGAGATGTAGCTTTCAAGCTCGGCGGGGCGCAGGGCAGCCGCAGAGGGCGCCCCCGGCTTTTTGCGCCGAAACGCGAGGGTGATCGTGTCGCGCACGCCCGCATGGATCAAGCGCCAGCGTTCCACGCGTCCGACTCTGGCCTGAAAAACAGGTCGAACGAGCCCGTTGATCGTTGTGTAGCGCCCAGACTGATTCCAGGTGCCTGGCCCAAACTGACCTTGACCGCTTGGATCGGTATAGAACTCGATTCCGCCGTCGTCGCCTGGATCGCAAATCCAGGCGACGACCTTGCCGGAACCATCCTTCTGGACCTTAATGTCGCCCTTTGCATCGAGGCATGCGTATTGGATTTGCTGAAGCACCAGGATCCGCTCCTCCATCGCGCTGAGATCCTGGTTTTTCAGGATGACATCAATGTCTCCATTGGTCTTCGGTGTTGGCGGACGCTCTCCGCGCACGATGAGCGCGCCGGCCATGCCGCTGGAGACCTGCAAGGCAGTCGAGCCATGCCGATGCGAATGATACCAGAATGTCCCCGAGGGATGATCCGCCGGTATGTTGTATTCATATTCGAAATCGACGCCTGGGTTGATCGACAAAAGCACATTATCGCTATTGCCTGTCGGACTGACCCAAAGGCCGTGCGCATGGAGATTGGTGCCGTTGAAGCAATGCGGCGTGTCGGGGTCGGCCTCGTGCCCGAGGCAGCTCGAGTCAGCTGGCAGCCTATTATGCAATGTAATTCCGACGCGCTCGCCAGGCTTCACCTCGATCAATGGCGCGACATAGGGAGCCTCGGGATTGGCGTCGGCGCCCGCATAGCTGCGCAACCGTACCTTATCGAACCGGTTGGAGGCCGGGTTCCAGATTCTATTGGGGGTGTAGACGATGTTGAGATCGAGTTGCCGTTTGCCGGTCAAACCGAGCGCCGCTTCAGGAGCAATTAATTCGGTCTCGCGCGGCTGCGCGCTCGCGCTTTCCTGAAGGCGGGGTGGGTTCACGAATATCGGGTTGGCCGTCTGCGCCGAGCAGTGCACCGAGCTTTCGATGAAGACCAGAAGCGTTCCGATCCCACGCCAAAACACGAATCGCAACCGCGGCGATTGAAGCCGCGGGCGCTTGTTGTCCTTCCTTGACATATGATTCCCCCGCAAGATGATTTTTTATAAAGTCGACTAATTCGCGCGGCCTTTCCCCTAGGCAGAATAATGCGCCCGAAACGACTGAACGATTGGCGAGCACTGTGGGTTCCGTTGCATTATGAAACAGCGAAACGAATGCCAATGATATATCGTCATGCGCTTAAATCCTTTACCCGCGATGTTACGCCATGATGACCTAACGGCGCCACGTTTGTTCAATCCGCAACCGGCATCATAGGTCGATGAGAATATCGTAACTCGGGGCCGAATGCACGCAACGATAGATTGTAGCGCGCGACGTAAATATGGCTGTCGTTGCATTTATGATCCGACTTAGGAAATGTGCACCCACCGTAATTTGGTTACCCCATTGCTCGCTGTAGTCGATCGAAATGCCGCCTCTAGATCTAGCGCCCAAAGCCGAGCGCGCCATTCCGCAACCATTTGCACAACGATTCGGACCGGAAATCCTTCCCGTTTAACCAGCGTCGTACCGCATTCTGGCATTCGGCGTATAGCAGACAACAGACTGAGCCAGACTTATAGGCAACGCGCATCAAGAGCCCGATGGGCTATCGCGACCAACGATCCGCCATGATCCCCGCCGTCCTATATGCGCGACCACCAAACCCTTAAATGGCGAATCTGGCGACGATGCCTAACCTCGGAATGGCCCATGAGACAAAGAGAGAAATACAACCAGAAATGTAGTCGCTCACCAATGCCGCGCGCTGTTCGTGTAGGGCCAGGCCGAGGCGGCCGCTTTGGTGCGTTGCGGTGACGATGTGCCCCGGGCATGTGCCCAATGCTGCCGCTCGGAAAGACGCAGCATGGTCGCGGAGGGCCAAAATTTCGGTTGTCCAAGAGCCCAGTTTATAATAGGAAATTATCGATAACTATTAGCATTAAATAGTTTTGATTTCGCAAAGGGAATTGAATGACTGGACGATCGTCAACCCGACATTTGCTCGCCGTCCTTGCCTTGCAGGCCTTGTGGATTGTGCAGCCCGCGTCGGCCCAGGTTCCACTCCCGAAAGATCTCATCAGCCCCGAGGTGCCGCACGACGTGCCTGCCGGATCGGGGGCTAGCATTCAAGACTTGGCGATCTTCGCCTGGCGGGAGTTCATCGCCCTGAATTGGGCTGCGCTGGACCCGGCGACCACAGGAACGCGCGGACGATCCAACGTCAATGCCGACTTCCTGACCATCAAGGCCGACAGCGCCGGCAGCTACCCGCTACTCGTCTGGCAGACTTACCGTCATAAGAACGAGCTGTTCCCGGCAGGCGGACAGACCGATCCGAGCTTCGACTCGCGTGCGCCATCTTACAAGTATACCGGCCCGCCCATCACGGCGGCCAACAACGCGACGCTCGACATCTTCAATAATCTCGACGAATCAAGCGAGATCGGCCTGTGCAACATGTTTGCGCACAAGGACATTCGCCTCGTCTACGAGGCGAAAGTTAGTCGCGCCGTCTTCGACTATGCCAACAAAAATGGCCTTACGAAATGCGACAAGCTCGGAAACTGTTCGACGCTTGACGCCGCTCTTACCAAGACAAAAGGCAACCTTGCGCAATATGGCGGGATATGCAGCTCCGATCCTTCGATCGTCTCGCTGCCATGCGGCGACGCCAAGGTGGATGGCGACGCTGGAGAGGGCGCTATCGAAATCAAAGCAGCATGGCGACGGTTGACTGACGCCGAAATAAAAAGTGGTCGCTTCTACACGCGCAAGGTAATCTACTATACTGGCCAGCAGTTCGTCAACCAGCAGTACAACAATGCTGTCTTCGGCCTCGTTGCTCTGCACATTATCCACAAGACCAAGTCTTTCCCCACTTTCGTATTTGCGAGCTGGGAGCAGGTCGACAACTTCGACGACGCGACCAACAAGAACACAGAAAATCTACGATTCGAGAACACGGGAACCAACCTTCCGAACATTCCGGTGACCCGCGCGCACCCAATCCATTCGCAGATTCCGCCGGTCAACGACGCGGTTCACGCGGCTTTCAAGGCCAAGGACCCGACGACGGTCTGGCAATACTACAAGCTGATCGGGGTCCAGGCCATGCCGATCGATGGACCGCCCATGTCCTCGGCTTCGTCAGACACGTATAGCTACTATTATCTCGCCAATATCGTGGTTGAGACCAATCAGACGCTTCAGAATTTCTTTGGAGCCGCGCCCAACGGCGTCACGGTTCCGTTTAAGAACGTCTACCTCAATGGCGCCTCGGGAAGCCCGTTCCAAATGGGCGGCTGCCAGGGGTGTCATGGCACGCAGGGGCAATCGATCGGCGGAGATATGAGCCGTCTCATCGGCGCGGCGCCGTCCAATTCGACGGCCCCGCCGGAGTCGATCGACGCCGATGAGAGGGCCTCCCTGCGATCCTTTATCGAACGTTCGGCGGCGGTGAGCCGGCGCTGACCGCGATCTCATTTCCAATCCGTCCAGTGAGCGACATAATTCATGGCGAGGAGAGGGCTCTGATGGCCAAAATTGTTTTCACGACGTTTGCTGAAGTTCAGACTGCGCTGCAGACATTCGTCGCCAACAACAACATTCCTATTAGCGGGGCCCCGCATGGCGTCATGTGGGAGAAAGGGGGAAGCACCGCCGACGAGCAGTACCAATACTTCGTCACCAAAGATGCGATCCCGGGCTTTCCGATCCTCACTAAGGGGAGCGGCAAGACGTCCAACATTATCCTCGCCCTGTCCGGGAAGGCGCCGTTCGACGGCAGCACCTTTCCGCAAATGCCGCCCGGTGGGCCCTACCTGCCCACGGACATTGTCGAGGCGATCTCCGCCTGGATCGATGCCGGCGCCAAGCAATAGCCGTCAACGGCGAGCTTAAGGCGGGATGGCCCACTGCGCCGTAACTCTTTCGCTGCGGCCGTTTCGCTGGGCGTTGGACGCACCGGTTCGGGGCTCACACGCGCCAAGCGCCACGCTGAATCATGGCCCCGGCCCGATTCGGCACGGACCCAGTTGCCGTGGCTATCCCTGCCCGTGAAGATGAGAGACGATCTCGACGTCCATCGGATCGAAGTGGAATCCCGTTTGGCCTCAAGTAATCCGATTCAAATCTGATGATTGCAGTTTCGTCGCAAATAATCCAATCCTGGCCTCATCTAACTTGGTCCAAGCCGAAGCCGTCGCGCGAGCCAGCACTCCGTCACTTGGTCATGCCAAGGGACGCGCCCGCCGCGGCCGTGGAAGCCCAGATGGCCGCCGCGCGAGGTCAGCACCGCCTCGATCGTCGGCAGGCGTGACCAGTCGATCGCAGTGTAACAAGCCGCCGGAATCCAAGGGTCGTCCAGCGCGTGCAGGATCAGCGTCGGCCGCGCGACACCGGCCAGGAAATGCTTGGCGGCATTGCTTTCGTAATAGTCCGGGGCGTTTCGGTAGCCGAAGCGCGGCGCGATGAACCGGTCGTCGAATTCATAAACGGTCCGGGCGGCGGCGATAGCGGCCCGCTCAGCCGCGCTCACCGCCGCGCCCGGCGCCAGCGCCTCACGCTTCATCGCATCCAGCATGTAGCGGTGATAGACGAAGTTGCGCAGGCTCATCATCCTGGCGCAGGTCGCCGCGAGATCAATCGGGGCGGACACCGCGACCGCGGCCAGCACAGGCAGGCCATGGCCGCCTTCGCCCATGAATTTTAGGACGAGGTTGCCGCCCAGCGAATGGCCGAGCAAAACGATCCCATAGCGGGTAAGATCATCGGGCAATCCGCGCAGGGCTTCCGCCAGATCCTCTGTCCGTCCGGCGTGGTAATGCCCGGCCGCGGTCGGGAGTGATGGAAGCGATCCGCGCAGGTTGAGGCGCAAGACCGGCCAGCCTTCGCCGACCAGATGCCGCATGCTCGCCACGACATTCGCGCTCGCCTCCGAACCGGCGAGGCCATGCGCCAGAACGATGAGCGGCCTGGCGAGGCGGTCAGCCGGCCGGTCGAGCCGAGCCGCCAGTTGGTCGCCGCCGGACATCGGCAGCAGCAGCCGTTCGCCGCTGGGCAAGTCCGGCGGGCCGCCGAGCACGACGTTGCGCAGAGTTTGCAGGTCGCCCCCGAACCAGGGCGCCCGTTCTCGGAACGGCGGAACCGTCCCATCTATGCCCATTGTCGCTCCAAACGAATGGAATAAGAAGAAGTGCGCGAAGACCGGGCGCCCCTCCGCGCGTAAGGCTGCGAGGCTCGCCGTCGAATAGGGCTCCTCATCTCCGGCTGCCGCCAGCGCAATAGGAGGAGCGCTGGCTATATCATAGAGAAAGGCGAGCGCGCCGAGAGCTTGGCGATCGACACGGCTTTGATCGCCAAGATAGGGAAGACGCAAGGCATCAGATTGAGGATGAGCCCCCCGAGAAAGGCGAAGAGGAGCATGGTCAATATGCCGATATCGGGTGTCGTCCGAGCCTCCGCGAACGCGATGGTCTCGGCGAGCTGCGCCGACCGAGGGGCTAGCCGCATCTCCTTTGGCGCGGCGGCGATTGACAGGAATCTTTTCGCGCCATCCGCATCTGCGATGCGCAACACGCCGGATAGCGGCAATTTGGGATCGAAGTTCTGGGCTGGCTCGAGCGCAAGCGACAGCCTTTCGTCCTCAACGGCGAGGCGCTGAGGCGCGGCATCCTCAATGGCGCCCCACTTGTCGGGGAAAAAGCTCGCTTCCTTCACTGAGCGCGACGAGATCCCTGCGCCAGTAAGAACCAAGGTCGCGTCAGGCAAGAGCTCGGCGACATAGGGGGAGGGGCGCGGAATCCGCTGATCGGCCGACGCGAAAAGCCGGGTTTCCGAAGACGGCGCGGCGTCGCCGCTCGACAAATCGAGCCGGAGCCTGCCTTCCTCGGGAACGCAAATCTTCTCGCAGATCAACCAACTCGCCTTGGCGTCGATCGTCAAAGGAGCTGCGGCGGAAGGCGGCGTCACAGCCAATGGCAGCGTGACCTCGTCGAGATAGGATTAGGTCATTACCGGCCCTTCGGGGATGCGAAAGGGGGCGGGCCAAGCGATCTCGGAGGCGGCGGCGCCTTGCGGCAACGTGAGGTCAAGACGCGGCGGTTCGCCGGCGTCGCCGGGATTGAGCCAATAGACGCGCCAGCCCTTCGCCATCCGGACTCGCAAGCCGAGACGGAATAACTTGGCGGGCTCGAAACTATCGACGTCGCTGACGAGGGTGACAGTGGCGTGCGGGGTAATTATGGGCGCGCTCTCATGCGCCCCTGCGCCTGTGGCCCAGAAGAGGCCGAGGGCCAAAAAGGCGAACAGCTTTAGGAAGCGCTGCGACATATCTTGGAGGCTCTACGCGCGAGGCGCGTCAGAATGGACCATTGGCGCGCTATAAATGCATTTTCCTACTAGATTTATTGACGAGCGTGGGATCGTCAATTCAATTTGAGGTGATGTTAGAGCCTGTCGATCTTGGTGATAAAGTGGTAGCCTTCTTGGAGAAGCGCCGGCCGGGCAACCAAAAACGGATTTGGACATGTCGGGAATGAAACAAGATCATCGCAACCGGCAATGCGGCGGGGCGCCGTTTCTTTGATCGAGGCGATGGGAGCCGCTCAAACCTTGCATTACACTTCGCCGCGGAGGAATTGGTTTCGTCGCTGCTGCGTTGAAGCTGTTCAGCTATCAGCCGCACGGCATAGCAGTCCGTCGGCAGACAGGGACCTTTTTCGAGGATGAATAGCTCGTTGATCGCGGCCTTGGGCGCGGCATGGCGGAACTTTCAGCGTCCCCAAGGGCTTAGCCTGCCGCTTCTAAAGCGATTCCGTCAAATGGCCGACGCCGCCAGGGCGCACAAGGTGGCCTCGTTCTGGGATCAAAATGTCGGCGGGCATTGCGAGCCGTTCGCCCATTGGGAGAGCCCTGCATCGATTCAGCATGCGCTCAACAAGCTCGTCACCGGCGATATTTGGGCGCATCCGCCAGGCTGGTTCATGCAGCATTATGGCCCCTTCGCGCACGTCGCCGAGCTTGGCTGCGGCGACGGGATTCTCGCTCAAGTTCTCCTTGGCGGCGACGCCCAGGTGACTGTGGACGCCTATGACATCTCGCCCGGGTCCCTCGCCCGCGCGGCGGAGCGCATCGAAGCCCATATAGGCGCGACAAACAGATGCCGATTCGTGCAGATCGACCTCAACAAGGAGATCCTGCCGGAGGCGGCCTATGACGCCGTGCTGACCACGGGCGCTATGCACCATGTCGAGAGGCTTGATTTTTGTTTCGGGAACATCCGGCGTTCGCTGCGCCCGGGCGGCTATTTGTGGCTGAACGATTATGCGGGGCCGCGCCGCTTTCAATGGTCCGACACGCAGATGAGGCTCGCCAACGAGCTGCTGGCGCTCGCGCCGAAGGCTTGGCGTTTGCGCGACAAGGTTATTCGCTGCGACGACCGCAAGCTCCGCGACTTGGATCCTTCAGAGGCGGTAGCGTCCCAGCATATCGAGGCTGCGCTTACCGCGCATTTCGAGATCGTCCAGAAATGGCCGCGCGGCGGCACCCTGCTTGCTCCGATCTTCGGCAGCGGTTGCCTCGACGCCGCCATGGGGGACAGCCCCGAGGGCTTGGCGATCCTCGCCGCCATGTTCGAAGCTGAGCAAGACCTCATCCGCGAGGGCGCCTTGCCGTCAGACAGCTACCTCTACATCGCCAAGCCGCGGCCAGCCGCCGCCGACATCGTGCGCGAAGCCTTTGAGCGCCATGCCGGTCCTGCGCCAGAAGCCGCACAATGCGGCATTCGCGGTGACCTAGAGCAATGGCTGCATCTGAACGAGGTGGTCGCCTTCGAATCGGTCCGCGCGCGCGATTGGGTAGCGCCGTTTCCGCCGCTGGCGCTGATGCATCGCACGTCGGGCCTGGACGATGTCAAACACTTTGGCGCGCATGGCGCCGATATCGTGAGGGCGCTCGCAACGGCGAGCCCGCGGCCATTGACCGATTATCGCGACCTACTCGACTTCGGGGTCGGGGTCGGCCGCGTGGCCCGTGTGTTCAAGGGGTTCGAGGGAGCCTATGCCGGCGTCGATGTGGACGCCGACAATATTGCTTGGGTGGCTGAACGCCTGCCTTGGGTCGAAGCGGCGAAGACGGAGCCGGGCGCTGCGCTGCCCTTCTCGGATGCGCGCTTCGACGCAGTGATCAGCGTCTCAGTCTTCACCCATATGAACGAGCAAAATCAGCTTTTCTATCTCGACGAACTTCGCAGGGTGACGCAACCGGGAGCGATCTTGTTCTTGACCGTTTCGGGCGAGCGCGTCCTGGCGCGGGCCGAGAGCGAACCCGGGATTGCCGCGATGCTCGCCGCGCCCGAGGGCGGACTGGCCGCAGCTAGAGCGGCGTTCGATGCCGGATCGGGCTTCTGCTTTCTGCTGCAACACGGGCATTTGACGTCGACCGCGAACGAATATGGCGTCACCTTCATCAGCGAGTCCTACATCGCGTCGCACTGGTCGAAATATTTCGATGTTCAAGACATCCAACGCGGCGCAATCCACGATTTCCAGGATATTGTCGTGCTCCGCCGGCGGGATGACAATTGAGGCGTGAGCCTCCGCCGATTTATGTCGTGACCGTCAGGATGGCCCGTAACTGTTCGAGCACAAGATTTACGAATTCTTCCCGTTCGGTTCGCTCCAGGACGGTAGACTCTAGGGCAAGTCTGCGCAAATAGGCCGCAAAACCGTCGTCGTCTTCGGGATATTTGCAACCTCGCGTTGCAAGGAAAGACGCGAGCTTTTCGATCGACGGCGCCAAGTCCTTGTTCTCTGCAAAGAAAGGTCGGCCCTCTTCGATGGACTTCGAGCGAATTTCATATTCGAAGACGGTCTGGGCGAGGCTTGTCCAAATCACCGAAGCATCGATATCCTGGGCCGTGAAGATAGAGAGCTTGATCGAGATCGCTTCCTCAACGGCGCGGCTCTCGCGCTCCCCGGCCTGCGTCACGCCGGACGAAGCTTGCCGCCGATGACTGTTCAAAACCTGAGGGCAAAAGCCGATGTCGCCGCGGCGCAGACATTCGACATACGCCCACCAGTCGCCGCAGTAGCGAAAGCCCTTTAGCGACGCGATGCAGCCGGCGAGGGCCTCGCGGCGAAAGAGGACCGCGCTTACATTCGGGATCGTGTTCTTGATCGCGAGCGCCTCGGCAATTTCCTGATCGCCGCGGTTTACATAGGCGGTCAACCACTTCGTCTCACTCAACGAGTCCGTATAGAAGCGGTAGGATTGCGAAAGAATCTCGCCTTCGGCGCCAATCGCTTGGGAATCGCAATAGGCCAGGGTCAATTGTGGATCCAGGAAAAGCGGGGCCATCCGTTCCAGGAAACGTGGATGCGCGCAATCATCGCTCTCCGCGATCCAGACAAGATCGCCGGTGGCGCGCTCGATCCCTTTCGCCCATTGTTGGAACGTCGAGCCGCTGTTGCTCTTATTTGAAATGATCGTGAACGGAATAGCGGATTTCGTCGCCCAAGCTTTTGCGAGCGCCAGACTATCGTCGCTCGAGCAGTCGTCGAGAAAAATGATTTCGTCGGGCGCCAATCTCTGCTCCAAGATCGAGCCGATGCGTTCGTCGAGATAATGCGCATGGTTGAAGTTTGGTACGATCACGGAAATGCTCGACTTGCGGAACGGGCGGTAGCTCGCCTTCCGGGCTAGGATGTCGATCCAATCGGCGGCGGCGCGCGGCGTATTTGCTGTGAGATCGTGATGAGGGAGCTGCAATTCGGCGCATATTTCGGCGAGAGGAGCAATGGCGCAAGCCTGCTCGACGACGAGACTTTTAGGGTCGCGGAATCTCAACGCGCGCAGCAGACGATCGAGGAGCAATCTATGATCGGCGCCAGCGAGATCCGGGTGTGCGAGGTCGATCACGGCTGCTCCATCCGGAATCAATTCGATACAGGCATCGGTTACAAGGTGAACGTCGAGGGCGGGCAGCGACGCGAGAAAGCGTAATTGTCGATCGATCTCGTTCGACAGGGGCTCTTTCGCTTTCCCGACATCGACGATCACGACCCGGAAGGGGGCTTCTAGAGCCGTGTCCCCGCTCCGCAGCCGTCGCCAGGGAAGCGCTTCGAAATAGGCGGTCGGAGACGCCGGCGGAGGGAGAACCGGATGGGTGCTCCGCCACGCCCTGCGGCCTTCGGCATAAGAAACCAGCGCCGTTTGGCGCGTCATGCTTTCGTCCGTGGCGCTTGCGACAAAGAAATCCGCGTCGAAACAGGTCGATGGATTCCCGCCTTCGCCAGCGCCGACCGCCATGTAATGACGTAAAGGCTCAAAACCCTCATCCCGCGCATCTGGATTCTTCATTCGATACCAGGCCGCTTCGAAGAGGGGGCCTGGCGAGCGGCCATCTTTGGCCCCCGATGCGACAAAGTGCAAAAAAGGATTGAACCCAGCCAATCGCACATCGGGGTTGTTTTCAATGTACCAACGCTGATCGAATAGCGGCGTTGGGACCAGGCCGCGACGCGATCCATGCGCGGCGAAATGTCCAAGCGGAGTCAGGCGGCCTAGGCCGCCGCTGATCTTGCTGTAGAACGGCGTCGAAAAATAAGGGGATGGCTCAACGCCTTCCGCCGCGCCATACAAAATATAGTCAATCAGCGGATTGGGATCGCGGCGTCCGGATCCGCGCGCCGCCTCGTACCAGGCTGGATCGAAGAGAAGGTGAGGTCGGTATCCCTGTCTTGCGCCTCTTTGCAAGTAGTGCGAAATGGGATCAGAGCGCTCGGCGCCGACATCGGGATAGTAGCTCTTGTACCAATCTACATCGAAGATCCGGCTTCGGGCGATGAGCCATCGTCTCCGCAAGGCGTTGATCGATGAGAGCAGCGTTCGATATGCCGGCGACATAGCGGGATTGTGTACCGATCAAGCGATCTTGTCACGCGGCGACGCAGGAGCAATTCCGATGCTGATTCGCCATTGCGGCATTCTCGCGATCGGGCGCCGGCTCCTCGGAAGCCTCACTTGCGCGGCTCCCGAGCGTAAGCTTGGGCGTTCTCCGCCACGAAATCACCAGGATCTCATTATAGAAATAGATAATTTGCAATTGGACAATTACTTAACGTCGACTCTTGCGCGCAGGCCGCTTGAGCCAGCGCTAAAAGCAAATACGTGATGAAATTAAGATCATGACATTTTTATTAATGAGCCGTTTACATCCTGTCCAAGCGCTCGAGGCTGCGTCGCTCGGCACGCCGGCTTGAGAGAGGTTCGAGGCGGAGAATGACGCGGGATAAGATCAGAGAGTCTGACGTCAAACGGCCTCTCGCGCTGCGCCTGAGCTCTAATGCGCTGGCCCTGCGGGAAGGTTTCGAGCGCGGCCTGCAGGGACTGAATGGCGTCGTCGATAAGGCCCGAAACGTCTCGCGCGGAGCGACTCACTCGCCGTCCGATGCAGCCTACGAAGGCATTGAAACGGATACAAGCTCACTATGGCTTCGGCGGAGTTTCCTTGTCTGCGTCATTCTTCCTTTTCTTGCGAGCGTCGCGTATTTCGGCTTTCTGGCGTCCGATCAGTTTCTTTCCGAGACGCGTTTCGCCGTGCGGGGCGCGACCGAATTGATTCCCGGCAGCGATGCGTTGGCGGCATCTGGCTTGGGCGCCTTGGCTGGCCTGAACGTGAATCAGGACGCCTACATCGTTGCCGACTATATCCAAAGTCGTTCGATGATTGACGATCTCTCGAAAGAGATCGATCTGCGCGCCATATTCAACAATCCAAAGGGGGACTGGTGGGCGAGGTTCGATCCGTCCGAGACCCCGGAGGGCCTTCTCCGCTATTGGCGCGGCGCGGTTCAGGCTTCAGTGGAAGTCGTTTCGGGCATCGTGACGGTTACGGTGAGAACATTCTCCCCTGAGGACTCCGTGCGCCTCGCCGCCGCCATTCGCGCGCGCTGCGACATCGTCGTGAACAGGCTTCTAGATCGGCTGCGTGGCGGTCTGATCGAGCGCGCCGAGGCCGAGGTGAAAGTTGCAAGGGATCGCCTCTCCGAGCGCCGGACGAATCTGGAGCAGTTCAGAAACGCGCGAAATTTGATCGACCCGCGCGCCTCCGCGCAATCCTTGGGAGAGACCATCACCGAATTGCGGCGCGATCTCATCGACGTCGAAGTGAAGTTGGACAGCGCCATAGAGTCCCTTGACGCCAATGCCCCGCAAATCAGGGAGCTTCAGATCAATCAGCAGGCGTTGAAAGATCAGATTACGAGACTCGAGTCCAAGATTACGAGCCAAAATCGCAATGCGCCGACCGCATCCGGAGCTTTGACCGAATATGATCAATTGGACATCGACAGGACCTTGGCGGAACGAAGAGTCATGCTCGCCGAAAAGCTCTTGGACAATGCGCGAGCCGACGCCAGCCGCCATCACATCTATCTCGTCTCCATAGAGGAGCCTACTTGGCCGCAAAGTTCTCTGTTTCCGAAACGAGCCTCCACAGTCGTGACAATCTTGTTTTCCGCGCTATGTCTCTGGTCGCTCGGTCTGCTGCTCGTCGCCGGCGTGCGGGATCACGCAACATGAAAGAGGCGCCGGGCGCGGTTCGATTGGCGGCTTCATGAACGACGGGCGCCTCCAATCAAAGCCTGCGGCTGGCCATCCCACTGGCTCAACGGGCGCATATGCGGTTGAGCACTTCGCCCTGCGCGAGGATCTGCGCCGGGTTTCAGTCCCTATCGACCAGTTCGGCTCCTGGCAGAGGCAAATTTTATCGTTCGCGCTTTGCATTCTTGCGCCTTTGCTATGCGCTTCGCTTTACTATGGCTTGATCGCCTCCAACCAATATGCGGCGGAGTTTCGATTCAGCGTCAGGTCGGCGGCCGAGCTCGGCGGGGAAGAGGATCTCGTCGCGCTGCTGACTCGAGGTCGCGGAGCGCATGATGTAGGGAGTCTGCCCTATGTTGTGGCGAACTATCTGCGGAGCCGCAATGTAGTGAGGGAGCTCGACCGGAACGGCGCGCTTCGAACAATGTTCTCGAATGACGGGGCGGATTGGCTGTCTCGGTTCGACCGAACGGAAAGCGAAGACGCTCTCTGGGCCTATTGGCAAGGGATGGCGACCGTCAATGTCGATCGCGTTTCGGGGCTGGTTCTTGTGCGGGTGCGCGCCTTCACGCCGGAGGATGCGTTCGCCCTGGCTAAGGATGTTGCGCGCGCAACCGAGGCGATGATCGACAGCGTCGCGACGCGTGCGCGTCGCGATGCGCTCTATTCCGCCGAAGAGGAACTAGAGCGGGCCGGCCTTCGCTATTCCGATGCGCTCCGGGCTTTGCGCGACGTGCAAAATCAGGAAGGGACCGTCGATCCGCAACAGACAATCGACGCGTCGGCGACGACTTTATTGGGCGTCCTTCGCGAGAAACTTGCGTTGGAGCGCCAGCGCGACGCCAATTTGAAAGTGGTTTCCGCGACCGCGCCGCAGCAGCAGGTTCTCTCGAATCAGATCCGGGCGCTTGAGTCGCAAACCACGGCTTTGACCGAGGCGCTGACGAACAAGCGGGAGGATGTGAAATCGGCCGCTCAATCGATCGCGCGGTTCGAGGAGGGAGAACTCGAGCGCCGTTTTTCGGAGCGGCTTCTCGAGGTTGCGCAGGCGGGTTATGAGCGCGCGCGTCTGGAGTCGGAACGGCAACACGTCTATCTCGCGCTCTTTGTTGAGCCTAAGAAGCCGGAGACGGCGGAATATCCCCGCCGTCTCAGGGCGGTCGCCTTCGTCGGGACATGCGCGTTCGGGTTGTGGAGCGTTATGATGCTGACGATAGCGGGCGTTCGTGATCATAGGTCCGAGCGTTGAAGAGCAGCTTCGCGTTCCAGCGCCAAAGCTAAGTCCGATCCGACCGGCGCAATTCGAGGCGGCAATGTTGTTCAGTATCGACGAAGATGTGGGCGAACGCATTATTGGCTGGCTCATGCCGGACAATCCCGCCGCGACGCCGAGGGTTCTAGTGCATCTCGATCCCGTGCATCATGTCGTTGTGGAGGCCTTTGTTTATCGCCCATTGCTAAAGGAGCAGGGGCTTCACAACACCGGCGTCTGCGGTTTTGTCATAGACGAAGCCAATTGTCCGGGGGTTACGGCGGCGGCGAAGCTGGAAATTACCGATGCGGACAACAATGTCTTGATCTATCGGCGGCGCCTCGCGCTCCCTTTGGTGGAGCAAAAGTTCCTGCGTCTTGAAACGCAATTGTTCCGCTCCTCCAATCTTGATGAGCAGCTGACTCCGCATTTCCAAATGTCCTATAAGTCAATGGAGCTTTTTCCCGAAGAGACGACGCGATCGATTTTCGCTATTCCCTTTACGAAATCCATCTTCGCATCGGGCCGTATCTTCTTTCGGGCCTGGGAGCCGCTTTTGCGCGATCGGGGCTTCAAGATCGGCGTGCTGCTGCGGGAGCCATTCGAGGAACTGTCCGAACGCCTGCTCATCTTGAAATGGGCGTCGTCGGCTGACGTGAGCTCCACCGTGCTCGATTTGATGCCTGCATTGCAGACTTGCGCGGGAGCATTGCGCGACGTCCAGCTTAGCGATCCAGGGGCTCTTGACACCGTTTTGTCGCGCCCATCCGATGAAATGCGTCCGCTGCTTTACAATCCGCTTGTCTATCAGCTCGCGGCGCCAAATGCTTTCGATGCGCCGCCGATGCCGGAGACCGCCGCCGCGCTGGACGCGCTGGCGGAGCTGGATGCCGTAGGCCTTCGCGCAAATCTGACCTCGTTTTTTGAGCTCCTCGGGGCCCTGTTGGACTTGCCTGAACCGCTTGCCGAAATTCCTCTCGCTCCCAGCAGGACCGTGGTCGGCTTCGCGGATATATTGCGGGAAATGCGCTCGGCCCGGGCTCTGATCGAAAAGGATCTCGAAGTTTATTCGGAGGCGGCGCGCGTTCTTGCAATTCCGCCAGCGGCGAAAGCGCGATAAAATATTTTTTCCGGGCGAGACGGGCGGCAGCTGGCGCCTCCTTCAACCCTCAACCTCCTCATGCCATGGCGATCGGAGACAACTTGCGGGCTTCACAAGGTCCGGACCCGAAGAACAGGACGATCAGCCTGATGCCCCGTTTCGAAGTGGAGGGGGAAGCCGGAAACTATTTCGCGTCCAGCCGACGTCCCTGGCTTTCAATCGAACCTATGTCGATTTTCAGGCCCGGAAGGTGGTTTCGCATGCGCTACCGGCTTTCGCTCTATGACGATCCGACGCGGCCTGTGGTCAGCTTTCGGCGTGGGACTGAGGAGGTCGGCTGGCATCTTCTCCCAGGTCCTGTTCTTGGCCGCGCGGAGTGGTTCGGGATCGCGCCTGACCAGGCAACCGCCGTTTGGATATCGCCCGTTTCCGAATCCGGGCAATTTCACTTCGTCATCGAAGACATCGAAGTTCTATCGACTTTCAGGGTTTTGCAACTTGGTCTCGCGGGAGATCGACGCCGGTTCTTGAGCGCAATCGGAACATCGTTTCTTGGATGGCGGGACGAAGCGCGGGACAATTTTCGCTGGTCGACGCAGAGCTCGAAGGCGACGCAATGGCCGACCTATCGGGACAGGCTTTTGACGGCTCCCAGTCTTGCGGACTTCGAACGGCCCCGACAAGACTGGACGAATGCGCCAGCGATCAGGCTCGTCGCGCGACTCGACGAGGATGCGACGCCGCGGCAGATCGACGAGACGCTCATCTCGCTTCAAAAGCAGCTTTATCCGCGCTGGACGCTTTCCATTCTTGGCGACGCCAATGACCCGGAGACGAAGAGCCGGCTCGCGTCGTGGCAGGCCAGGGAGAAGCGCGTCGCGGCCGGGGCGGACTGGCCAGGGCTAGAAGGAGACGATGGAGATCTATTCGGCTTCATCGGAATGGGAGATCGTCTCGCGCGCCATGCTCTTGCTTGTTTCATTGAGGTCAGTCTGAACGCGCCGGACGCGCAGGTTTTCTACTGTGACGAGGAAATCGCAACGGTGGAGGGCGAAACGCCCGTTTTCAAGCCGGATTGGAGTCCTCATCTGCAAGCGGCGAAGCCCTATGTCGGGCGAATGATGTTGACCAGGCTGGCGCATATGCGCCGCCGAGCGCCATCGAGGAAGGGCCTGATCGACGAGAACGTCCTAGCCGAGAGCATTTTGCGCGATCTTGGACGTAAGGAAATTCGCCATATCCGGCGCTTGCTGACGCGGACGGCGAGGAAGCGCCGGACCGAGCGCGAGGTCGCCCAGCCGAGCCGACATGGTCCCAGACGCAACCCGGACATGAGCGTCACAATCGTTCTCCCAACGCGCGATCGGGCGGAGTTCTTGCGCCGCGCGATTTCCGGCCTTCTTCAGAAAACCAAATTCTCGCTTCTCGACCTGATCGTCGTCGATAATGGCAGCGTCGATCCGGACGCTCTCAAAGCGCTTGAGTTCGCGGCGGGCGACCCTCGCGTCAAGGTGCTCCAATCCCCCGGCCCATTCAATTTTTCAGCCCTTTGCAACCTTGGCGCGGCCAAAGCGCGAGGGGACGTCGTCATCTTCCTGAACAATGACGTGGAGATCATCGAACCCGACTGGGTTAGCGAACTCGCGAGCCTGGCGCTCGATCCGAAGGTCGGAGCAGTTGGCTGCAAATTGCTTTATCCGGACCGCCGAATTCAACATGCCGGGATTGTTCTTGGCCTTGGCGACGGCGTTGGGCATTTCGATTCCGGCTGCTTTGATTGGGAGCCCGGTTGGCTCGGCCGGAATCAGGTCGTTCATGAAACTTCGGCGGTCACCGGGGCTTGCCTCGCGATTGAACGCGCCAAATTCCTCGCCCTCGGCGGATTTGATGCGGCGCATCTGCCAGTTGAATTCAACGATGTCGACTTGTGTCTGCGGCTGGAGGAATGTGGTTTCCAAACCTTATGGACGCCTTTCGCCCGCCTGATCCATTTTGAATCGGCGAGCCGCGGCAAGGCCACCTTTCGACGCCTCGACATTCATGCGGCGGAGCGGGCCTATTTCCGGCGGCGCTGGGGCGATCGTCTGCGAGACGATCCGTTCTTTCATCCCGGTCTCTCGCTCTTCAGTTTGTCGCTTGCGCTTGCCTAGTCGATAGCTCTTAATTGTTCGATTGGCGTAATTGACCAACTCGGCGCTCCACATGGCGGATGCAGAAGACTCATTGGCTAAAATCGCTTTGCGCCCGGAAACGGGGGCGGAGCTTTCGCCGTCCGACCCCAGCGGGACTTCGTCGCGCGACGCCAATCAGGGCGCGCCGACACGCGCGGAAATCGTAATCAAGCGGGATCTGCTGATCATGCAGGACCATCTCGCCGATCTCGAGGCGCGGTTCGCGCGACTCGAGCCGCTTTTACGGTTGGCTTCTCTGGTTAGCTCTGGCGTTCGTGGGCTTCGAGGCGCCGTCAACCTCGCAGCGGGGTTTTTGGCGGCGGTTTATCATTGGCGCGCCGCCGCGCGCCGCGTTGGAGAGGCGCGCTTTCGCAGCGAAAGGCTTGTGTTCGACCCTGTTGGAAAGAGCTGGGCGCGAAAACTCGATGTTTGCGCTTTCGCCGGACATTTGCGCCGCTCCTTTGGCTTTTTTCGGCCGACCCTCTATCGGGTCCGGCCGCGCCAAAGGCTCGCTCTCGCGCAGCGGCCAAGGGTTCTTCACGCGATAGCCAATGTTTGGGTTGGAGGCTCTACGCAGCTCATCCTCGATCTCCACGATCATCTTGGACACCGCATCGAAATGGAAGTCATGACGTCGGCCTTGCCAACCCATGGCTTGCATCAAGGAATGACAATCACGCTTGCGCCGAAGCCGGCCTCCCGCCATGTTGTGCGCCGCGCATTCAGCCGTTTTCGGCCTCACATCGTCCATGTCCATTACTGGGGCGATGTGGACGAACCATGGTACAAGATCATTTTTGAAACCGCGGCTGAATTCGGGTGTCCGATCGTGCAGAACATCAATACGCCGGTCGCTCCTTTCGCAGGGGTTCGCGTTGATCGCAATGTCTTCGTTTCGCGAAGCGTTTATGATTGTTTTGGCTCGGCCGTCCCGGCGAGGGTTGTCCATCCGGGCATTGATCTCGAGCGGTTTGCTCCGGCCGCCGTCGCCGATGCTTACGCCTTTGACGCGGTCGGCATGGTGTACAGGCTCGAAAACGACAAGCTGAACGAGGCCGCGATTGAATTATTCATTGCGATCGCCAAACGGCGACCAAAAACGCGCGTCATCATTATCGGCGATGGGTCATTGTTCGCGCATTTTCGGTCGCGCGTGGAGGAGGAAGGCCTTCTTTCGCAATTCGAATTCACCGGCTATGTGCCTTATGAGGATCTCCCCGCCCAGTTTGCGCGCTTCAAGATCTTCATCGCGCCCGTGCATCAAGAGAGCTTTGGCCAGGTGATTCCTTTCGCTATGTGCGCAGGATTGGCGGTCGCCGGCTACAAGATCGGCGCCGTGCCGGAAATCCTCGGCGGCGCGGAGACGCTCGCTGAAACTCTCGAAGAGGCGACAAAGATGATCGTCGAGCTGCTCGACGATCGCGATCGGATTATTGCGCTCGGCGAACGCAATCGCGCCTTGGCCCTTGCGCGCTTTTCAGTCGAGCGGATGGCGGTTGACTATTTGAATCTTTATCGGGATCTTGCGCTGCAGGACGTCGACCTTCTGCATGGACTGCCCGATGCAATCCACTTTCCGCTTTGATGAGCGCCGCGACCATGACGGCGAGAGTTCTCGTCACCGGCGCTAGCGGTTTTCTCGGACGAGCCCTTGTTCCCGCTCTCTTGGACCTGGGCGAATCCGTGGTAGCGATCGGGCGTAAAGCCAGCCCCTTTCCGCCGCATTCGCGCCTCATCTGGCATGAGGTCGATCTCGTTGAATCCGCTGTGTTGATTCGTGAGATCCTCCGCGGCGTCAACACGATCTATCATTTGAGCTGGTCGACGATTCCCTCCGAGTCCAATCTGGCGCCGTCCGAAGACGCACGCGTCAACATCATAGGGACCTTGCGATTGCTTGAGAATGTGGAGCGCGGAGCCAGCCCGCGCGTGGTCTTCGCCTCTTCGGGAGGAACCGTCTACGGCCGGCTTCTCGAGACGCCCGCGCCTGAGGACCATCCTCTCAATCCTCTGTCCGCTTATGGCGTCTCCAAGCGGGCGGTTGAATCCTATCTCGATTTCTTTGCGCGCCTCGGCGACATTCGTCCGATCTCGCTCCGAATCGGAAATGTCTTTGGACCCGGTCAGGATGCGACGCGGCCTTTTGGCGCCGTAACCCATTTCGCCAGGAGCGCGCTTTCCGGCTCCTCCATCAGGCTTTTTGGCGATGGCTCCGTTGTCCGAGACTATGTCTATATCGAGGATGCGATCGATGCGCTCGTGCGCGCCGGGCATGTAGAGAATGCGTCGCCTGCGCTCAATATAGGCAGCGGGGTAGGCCGTTCGTTGAACGACGTCATCGCCGCGCTCCAGAAGCATTTTCATGAGCCGATCAAGGTCGAACGCATGCCTGCGCGGGCCTTCGACGCGCCAGTGTCGGTGCTCGATCCGGCGAAAGCGCGGCGGGAGATCGGCTGGTCGCCGCGCATATCCTTTGAAGAAGGCGTGCGCAGAACCCTTGCAAGCCTGGCCAAGATCTCAACATGAAGATCGCGCTTTACGTTCATTGTTTTTTCCCGCGCCATTTCTATGGCACGGAAGCTTATACTCTGGCCCTCGCGAAAGAATTGGCCTGCTTGGGGCAGGAGCCAATCGTCGTTTCGGCGACTTTCGCCGGCGAGCCGAGCCAGCAGAACGTCATCGAAGACTATGTCTATGAAGGCGTTCGGGTCGTCTCGATCGATAAGAATCTTTTTCCGAACCGCAGCGTGCGAGACACTTACGAGCAGCCCGCGTTGCGGCATCTACATGAGCGTCTGCTTCGCAAGCTACAGCCGGACATCATACATATTTGCCATCTGATCAGCCACACGACGGCGATTCTCGACGTCGCGCGGCAGATGAACATTCCCACCTTCGCGACGCTGACCGATTTCTTTGGCTTCTGCTACAATAATGTCCTCGAGAATGCGGAAGGCGCGCTTTGCGAGGGCCCGGATGCGACGCGCGCCAATTGCATAGCGTGCTTCCTCAAGCTCGCCGGCGCCCGCGCCAACGCCGAATTCATCGCCAAGCTCGGCGGCCATCCGCTGCTGCGGCCTTCCGTCTCACGGCATCTCGCCCGGCTTGGCCGGCGCGAACAAGACCCATTCATGGTGAGCAACTTCGCTCCAAACGATATCCTCGTGCGGCCCGAGATTCTGCGCCACGCCATGGAGACGTATCGTGAGGCGATAGCGCCGACGCTTTTTCTGAAGCGCGCCTATGAACGCAACGAATTTCCGGCGCCTTTGCGCATCAGCCATTTCGGCATTGAAATCGATCGCTCCCGCAAGCCGCCGCGACCCGAGAGCGGAAAGGTAAGGCTTGGGTTCATCGGCCAGCTTTTCCGCCACAAGGGCGCCCACCTCCTGCTTGACGCATTACGGGCTTGCGGCCGCGCCAATCTCTCCCTCGCCATATGGGGACCACAGGATCAGGACCCGGCCTATTACGCAAGCTTGCGGCGCCAGGCCGAAGGGCTCCCGGCCAAGTTTTGCGGCGTCTTGCCGAGAACCGAGTTGGCGGCCGCCTTCGCAGATCTCGATTACCTCGTCATCCCCTCCACATGGTACGAAAATAGCCCGCTCATACTCCTTCAAGCTTTGGCCACTCATACCCCGGTCGTCATTTCGGATGTGCTGGGAATGACGGAATTCGTCGAGAATGGGGTAAACGGGTTTCATTTCAAGCGTGGCGATCTCGGCAGCTTAGCCGCCATATTGCAGAAGATCGCCGACGATCCCGAGATGGCGAGCCGCATGAGCGCCGCGACTTCATATGAGAGGGTTCCGGCCGATATGGCGCGCGATATCCTCGCCGTGTATGCGGAACACGACCTTTTGACTCTCGATCAGGCCTACAGAACGCCGACCGATCGAGGTGGTTCGGCGTCGACCTTTTAGCGTGGCGAGGGACCCGTTGGAGGCTTGGGCCGCGCAAAATGACTCTTGCCTAGCCGATTGGATGGTGGGGGTGTTGAATGAAGCGTTTCATGGTGGCGACTGGTGGCTCTGAGGGCGCAAATCGCGCCTTCTAGAGCATTTTCACAGCTGGCGGAATCGCGTTTGGATTCCAGCGGGGCTTGATTTGTGATTCGCTTTCCTAGTTGATTTGACGGGGGATTGCGATGGGGAAGGCTTACTCTCAGGATTTGCGCGAGCGGGTCATGGCGGCGGTTGAATCGGGGACTGGCGCTTATGCGTCGGCGTCCATTTTTCAGGT
>Ga0182030_10005120_pt1 | contig 27873 bp, 27 predicted proteins | sample 812S3MmetaG_FD_121299 | JGI IMG/M metagenome (GOLD analysis project Ga0182030, IMG submission 121299) | Permafrost microbial communities from Stordalen Mire, Sweden - 812S3M metaG (Illumina Assembly) | ecosystem: Environmental > Terrestrial > Soil > Wetlands > Permafrost | place: Sweden... | reverse complement strand
TGTTGAAATGTGGAGTGGGGAGTTGAGACGTTAAGCTTTTTTGGCCTGGAAGGGGTGTGGAGGCGTTAAAACGGCGATGGGACCCGAACTGGGGGGCGACGCCGGAGGATTTGGAGCTGACGTGATGGTAGTACAGTGCGTCTGCACAGTGTCTGCACAGTATCTTGCACAGTGTCTTGTACAATATATTGTACAATAGTATTTTGTATAGTATATTATATAGTATTTTGTATAGTATATTATATAGTATTTTGTATAGTATATTGTATAGTATATTGTATAGTATATTGTATAGTATATTGTATAGTATCTTGTATAGTATCTTGTATAGTATATTGTATAGTATCTTGTATAGTATCTTATATAGTATCTTGTACAATATTTTGTATAGTATTTTATACAGTGTCTTTTATATATATATAGTATCTTACACAATATTTTGTATAGTATCTTATATAATATCTTATACAATATCTATCTTGTATTATACTCTGTATAGTATTTTATATAGTCTCTTGCACAGTATCTTGTACAGTAGGGTTTTTGGGAAAGTGGGATTTTCCCGAGTCAGATGGGTACTGGGTACTGAGGACTGGTTAAGGGGTAAGGGGTAAGGGGTAAGGGGTACTGGTTACTTCTACACAAGTACATTTCATTACTATTATTATTATTATTTTTGGGGTCCCGCTTTCTACTGATGATGTGCCAAAGTTTGCGCGATTCTTGGTCCTGTCGCTCTCGTTCCCGTCGCCAAGCTTAAAAGCAATCCCCCCATTCCACCCATCCATTCTTCTGCATGATCCCTCCAGTCGTCGAGGACGCTGATACGGTACGTGGCACAGAAGCTGACCCCAACAACGAAGAGTGGGCTCATCTCTGAAACCACTGGACGCAATCAAATCCGGCAGAATGAGATACATGGATCGGCCATACTAGGATTCGCGTTTTCCCCATCTCGACTTTAGCCGACGCCGTTCTTGGTCAGGTATTTGGCATGATTTATTTCGAGATCTGACTCGGAACTAAATCTATGTGTTGTGTAACTATATCAATGCGACCATCAATGCGATATCAATGCAGGTGCATTAAAAGCGGCAGGAGATATTATTTAGAGATGCGTCGTAATCAGCGAGAAATGCCGGACTTAAGGTTTTTCTTTTTCTTTTCCAATAAGATTAGTGTTCCAGCCCATTTTTGCTGATGGTGGGATGGGGGATGGTACGAGAGCCCAGGATTCCCAGACATCTCCAGCGGCTGAGCAAAAAAAGTTTCAATGTCCGGGGCGACGGGATATGGGTCCCGTATGCAACCTGGCCACGCAAATTGTCTCTAATTGCATGCCATTCCAGCTGCCCCATCTAATTGCACGTAATTGCATGTTATCGCATCTAGCCGTATCTCGGCCCTTCTCCGTCCAAGCCATGGCGTATAGCTGGCCACAACTGGGGATATTCATGTATCAAACACTGCAATTGGGGTGGGATTCCGACTGCGTGGTTCAACATTACTAAGTAACGGAACGGCGCTGTGCGCGCGTCAGAACTTTGAACGTTAGTGAGATCCCAGGAAACCCTTGAGGGGGTAAAGGGGGGGCACGCCATCTCGCATTCACTTCCAACAGACAGAAACAGAAGGTGTACTTAAGGGTAATCTTCTTGCATAGACGATGCGCTCCCTCTCCTTCTCCGTTCCCACTCTCCTATCAATGTTCCTTGCACACACGATCAACTGCGAAGATGGAGGAAAAGGGCAACGGTCAGATCAACGGCAACGGCAACGGCCACGGCACGACCTTTCGCAACGACTCGACAATCAAGCATTCGAGCGACGATGATCCTGAACAACAAATCCCGCAAACCGAAAAAGCTACGGAAGAATGGAAACTCGATTCCAATGGTCTCCCATTGGTACCGCAGCCCAGTCGATTCAAGGATGATCCGTTGGTCAGTGAAAACCCAAGCACGGCGGGAATAAGAACAATTGATTGACAAGTTTCAATGAACAGAACTGGCCTTCATGGCTCAAATGGGCCGTATTGATCCAAGTCGGCTTCATGGCCTTCTTGGGTCCTTACAATGCTGCGCTCGTAAATCCATCACTGGTCCTCCTCTCGAAGTCCATGCACATCGATTCGAAGACGGCAGCATATAGCACGACCACGGGTATCATATTGGGAGGCGTATCGCCATTTATCTGGACTCCATTGACGAACTATTATGGCCGCAGACCGGTGACGCTCTTAGCGATCCTCTTTACAGTCTTGGGAGGGATTGGTTCTGCAGTCTCGCCGCACTTCTCCGCTCTGTTGGGAACGAGAGCACTGTGCGGCTTCGGGTTTGGCGGAATGATGTCCGTAGGTACGGCATGTGTGAACGACATGTTCTTTCTTCACGAGAGGGGCGAGATGACTGGCGTCTATTCCATTTTCATTACCAATGGAGCTCATGTCGCGGCTTTGAGTGAGTCTCCCCACGAATATTAGAGTACATGCACTTTGCCCCAAAAGTGCATGTCTTGGGACGATCTGTGTAACCTTACTGACATCTCCAGTTGGTGGTTTTCTAGGTCAAGCCGAAGGTTGGCGATGGGATTTCTGGCTTGGCGCTATATCAACTTCTCTCTCCTTCGTCGTCGCTATTTTTCTCTTCCCTGAAACCCTCTTCTCTCGCGACCCTATCTTCCTCGCGTCGAAGAATCATGAACGAACCTACAGCCAATTGCTCTGGTCATTCCGTTCGAATATGATACCCGGTCGACGCCTCCATGCGACAGACTTCCTGCAGTCCTTTCGTATGCTGAAGTACCCAAGTATTATATTTCCATTCTGGTATTACACTTGGGCATGGACATTCATCAATGTAATGCCTGCTATTAGGTATGTCAAATAGCTCAGTTTCTCCTTCTCCACCACCACGTACCCTCTTTCCATCTAGCGTCTTCCGTCCTTTCAAACACCACAACCTCTCCAAAACCATCCACTAACATTCCCCAGTCTAGCAACAATCTACACTCACTTCTACCACCTCAAATCCGGCCCCATTGGCGCCTGCCTCGGCATCTCCCTAATAATAGGCTCTGTCCTCGGTGAATTCTTCGCCGGCCGCGCATCCGACTTCGTCATGTACCGTCTCGCACGCCGCAACCAGTGAGTCTTTACCCCCTTACTTTCCCCCTTATCTCGAAAACCCAGCCGAGCTCAGCAAGAATGCTTTGCTCTCCAGCCCCCAAAATACCCAAGAAAAATTATACTAATTCATATACCGACAGAAACATCCGCAAGCCAGAATACCGCCTCTACCTCTCCACCCTCTCCGCAATCTTCATGCCCGTCGGGATCATAATCTTCGGCTGCACCGTCGGCAAGAAAGGCTACATCATCCCCCTCGTCGGTCTCGGCGTCGGAGTCTTCGGTCTCCAAATCGCGAGTACTTGTCTCTACGCGTACATCTCCGATTGCTATAAACCACAAACCCCAGAATCGGGCGTCCTCTTCAACCTCTCGCGCGGGCTCTCCTTCGTCGTCGGGTACTTCGCTTTGCCATACGCAGCAAAAGTGGGGTATGCTGCTGCGTGGGGAACATTCGCCGCTGTACTTTTTAGTTTCTTCTTGCCGATTGCGGCGTTGATGGTTTGGGGGGAGAAATGGAGGAAGGCGTTGGGACAGCCGACATTTCATCGGTACTTGTAGAGAGCTTGGGATGGTGGGAGTGAGGTGTTTATAATGAGGTGTGAAAAATATACGGAGATGAGTGAGGATATGTGACGTTGAGCGACTGGATGCTTTGAACGCGGGCGTTTTTACTTTTTGAGAGATACCAAATTCTGAATTATCGAATGAATACTTTTCATGCCCCCATAAACTCTGATCTCCACGTGCTTTGGCCTTTCTTCAAAACCAACACCTTGGTTTATGTAAATTATGTAAATAATTTTATTTTGGCTTCCCAATCTTTCATCCACGAATCAATGCGAGAACCTTTCAAGAACCAGGGAGGTTCTCCGAATGAAAGCGATCTTGTGTTCTAATTTTGCAGGGCACCGAACAAGAAGAGCGGGTAGTGTTTAGGAGCTGGTAGAATGGGGCAGAGTCGAGCTGTGGGAAAGAACTTAGGTGATGCAGAGAGGTTATGAGAAGATGCTTCAGGGAACTAGCTCCTAAATGGAGGAGTATAAACGAGAGAGCGAGAGAGAGAGAGAGAGAGAGAGAGCTGAGGACTAAGTTAGAGAGGAAAATGTGACATTTCTATGGTATGAGATCTGAAGAGGAGAGGAAGGGTTGTAATGTACTTTCCCTCACCCTTTTACGGTCTAAGAAGGATGGGGCGCATTCTATTTCTTGACAAAATAAACTATGCTGTTATAACTTGGGTAGACATCAAACACTTCTCCTCAATGGGTGTGTCAAATTATGACAAACATTCAATTCACAGCGCGTGCTCAAGCACAATATGAATGAAGGTACGAAACTCGATTGATTCGCATCAAGATGCTCTATCTTGCATTCATAAATGCATTTTCAATCATCTTTCGCAGTCCACCATAGAGAACTCCACCACCCTAGGTACCAGTCCCACCTGCATAACCGACTCATAACATATCCGATCATTGCCCTCATGTCAATACATCCAGGGTAAAGCTAACGCTTATCTGGTGAAAAAATCAAGCATCCCAGCCCATCCCTTTCCCCGACCTTTGCAAAGGAAGGCTAGAGAAGCCGCCGATGTTGTTGAAAAAGAAAAGAAATTAAGCTCGCTCATAAAACGCCTCATCTCAGTACCATCCATATATGTCCGATCCTTCCCTGGAATCGTCGCCTCATTACTCCTTTCCGCCGTTGGATGCTGAAACGCCATTAATACATGTGAAGACTTTTGTAGTATCTCCTTCAATCCATCGCTAATCGAGCAAAATGCTTGCTCCAGATCCATCCCACCTGATTGCTCGGGTCGTCCTGGTTTTTGGCGAGCCAGAGCTCACCCTTTTCTCCAATAACATCAAATATCTGATATCAATTAGCCTTTTGATTCCTGAGGGATATGTATGTACTCACTTCACCAGCAATATAAGTTAGGTACGGATAGCCAGCCTCGGACTTGGTCGCGGCGATGTTGAATTCGAATAGACTTGCAGCCAGATAAAGCACATTATAACCACCGGAGGTGTTACGATCTCGGGAAGAAGCCCTAGAAGATCTTTGACTATCATCTGGTCCATCTGGAAGAGGCATCGCCGAGCGGAACACTCCAGAAAATGGTCGAGAAGATGTAGGTGGACCATCCATGTGATGGGGGCCTGAGTTGTACGTCGAACTTGACTCCCGCCGGTGCTGAGGGTTATAGTCCGTACTAAGTCTGGTAGCTCCATGATCAGAAGTGTAGCTTCGTCCGGTACTTGGTCTGGCCAGACTAGCAACTTGTTGATGAGACATTAAACCTGCGCCCGGATCAAGCGTTGATGTAGAGCCAGACCCATTCCGAGAGTGACCATTCATGTAGGGTTGATTCTGATAGGCGAATTGATGAGAACTTGGAGTTGTGGGGACGATGGGTGAAAATGAGAATGAACCACTCTGTCGATTGACAAAGTCTGGAGTTGGAAGACTCGGGGATTTGTCGCTATTGAGAGATAGTCCGCGAGAACGGCTTGACAAATTCGAGGGACGACCCTTGGTCCTGGACGAAGCATCGTCGTTTGCAGTTGATTGGGAGCCCCGAGTTTTCATTCCACTGTCGAGAAAAGTACCGTTGACGATGCCGAGCTCTTGTGCTTGAGCCTCAATATAAGGGAAGTCCTGATTCCACATTTTGACAATATCGGAGATGTTCTTGGGAATATGACTATCTTCCAAAACGACACGGACCTTATCTTGCCATATCCCATACCACTGCTTTTGGGCAGTAACGAACTGTACGAGGCAGACGTTACCAATTGTCTGCGTCATGGAAGCAAGTTTGGGAAGTTCTAGCTTCAAAGTTTCATTGAGTGCCTCATATTGATCCACCAACTCGCCTAGATGTTTGTCAATCTTCTTTCCTTGAGTCTTTAGGATGAGAGATTTTTCGTAATCGAGTCGGCGCTTATTTCGCTTCTTCATTGCGAGCCCCGGTGGTCCATATGCCTGGATGACATTTTCGAAGGGTTCGATGACGGTTCTCCGAACGGCGGTGATCTGAATCGGATTAGTATAACACAATAAACATGGAAGTTACTCATACATGATCCTCTAATCCCACAGTTCCCATGTCTCTCATTGACATGTTGAATCGGGCCCATTTGCTTTCCAACTCAGGGTAAGGGCTCGCGCTCAGACGCATGACCAACTCCATTGCCGAGAGGTATCGCAGGAAATCGTTGACATACGTCGTTACTTGCCGCGTGTAGAACTCAACGTCGCGGAGAACTACTTGTAGTCTCAGATAATCGTCGCCGTATTTCTCATGTAACTTGACGTAGGCTTCATCATCATGAGGTCTGTTGGCGTTGGAAGACGAGAGCTTCTCGGCGCGGCGACCAAATGCCTTGGCAATACCAGTTCTAACATCCGACTCTTTGCGTTTTCGACCAACAATATTACCAACCATCTGGATTCGCTTCTTTAGATCATCTATGTGCTTTAGCAGGCCTGCCAGCTCAAGCACGGTGACCTGCAGAGCACGATAATCTGGATGGTCTTCGGATGTATGCTCGAAGATTTGTGCAAGCAGCAATTGATATCGAGTGATGCGCTGAACTGGTTTTACCAAAAGAGCATCGAGCGACCAAGCAGCGGTAAGATCCTTTGCAACTGTATTACACTCATGAAGCCAAACTTGAACGGCATCGTCGGCTTGAAGTGCTGTTAATCGAGTGCTCGCCAATTCGCCGTTCTTGAGGAAGTCGGTGTAAATGCTTTGCATCTTCTTGAGATGTTTACCAAAGTTAGCACCAACAAAGGTCTTCATGTCTTTCTGCTCATCCGTCTCATTGGTTAAGGTAGCCGCGATAGAAAAGCGATCCTCGGTGGTCGGCGAGATGGTAGCAGATGCAGCCCTACTTTGTCTTGACCTGTTGGATCTTGGAGAGTATACGCTTGATCCAGCGGATTTCAACTCATCAAGAAACATTGTTGAGAAAGCGACAATTTCATCGGTGTTTCGGAAGATGGTCTTGACATCGGTGCCGTCTAATTTTGGACATGCTTCTGCGGTACCTTTGTATATTTCCTCGACGACGTTCATGTCCTTTAGGTAGACGGACTCAGTATCGATCAATTCCTTGATCAGCATTCGCCGTTGGAACAATCTCTTCTTCCTCTTCTCGGCCACCTGTTTCTCCTCCTCCGTCTTGAACGAGCCTTCTTTCGATTCGAAGGATTGACTTGGCGTCACATCTTCAAGAGAAATCTGAGTGCTTGATCTTGGTGTCGAGCTCGATGCTCTAGGTGAGTATATATCTTCGCTGGCACGCCGAGAGTCGGTATTACGGCTCGTACCGTTCTGACTCCCTTGGAAGATACTAGAAGGCGGTCGCCGATTATAGAGGGTTGGTGGAGGCGGAGATCGAGTTGGGTGGGCGGGCGAGGCCTCACTGGGCAGTTGGGGAACAGGTGGTGGTGGTGGAGAATGTTCGGGCCAGAGCGGGACAGTTCCACTGAATCGCGGAGACCGGTCTGAGAAGCCAAAACCAAGACCATCACCAGTTGAAAGTGGGGGTAGTTGATGCCGAGCAGGGTTGGCAAGTTGTGAATCTGTTGTAGCAAAAGATGGGGATGGTTGTGGGCTATAGGACTCGGGATTTAGTGGGACGACTGGCGATAGTACTTCTGGAGGAGGTGCTGACTTTTTGAGAGGCTCGGATCCTTCAGCAACAGGATGCGAATATTCGCCCTGATCTGATGATTCATCTGTTGTCTCGATTGAGAAATCTGTCCAACCAGATTGATGACTTGCCCGATGTGCAGAAGTTTGAATACCTAGCTGGTGCTCATATGAATTATCATAGTTTTCCGGTTCACTTGTACCTGCCGGACCATAGCCATCCGAGCTTTCGTAATCCAACTCACTGGCTGGAGTGTTCAGATAGTCATGGATGTTGCTCATGGGTGGAACTAACACTGTATCTACCGAGGAATGGATTCTTAATGGATCGATAGGTTCGGGAGTGCTGGTCTCTGGATGAAATATAATTTCTGGAGGGGGATGAATGTGGGAATTTCCAGACTCATGAGCGTGAGATTCTTGTAAAAGCTCGTCCTTGCTTTGGAGAGCTTCGTCGTCAGTTTTCAAAGGTGAAGCAGCTCTAGATTGCTCAGGGGTTGTCTCCTTTGGACTGGCCGTAGTAATCGTTGTAGCGAACATTGGTCGATCATATTCTGAATCACGCTTGAAAGCTCCAGGTGGAGATGGATCTCGATTGAAAACATCATTGGTTGGTGTGGAATCATGATGTGGCTCCTCGTTGATCGAAGTGTCCAGCATCATCGAGATTGAACCTTCTTCCGAGTCTAAGGCATTCAAGGAATGATCCATGCCAAATGAAGCTTGTTCAGGACTTAAATCATTCCATTCAATAAACTGACTTGACATTGGCCTTGTAGCAAACTGTTCTTTGGGAGGTTCAGTCTGTTGTTCATTATCAAAGTCTGTAATTCCAGTAGCATTTGACATTGCAGATGCAGGAGTCAAATCATCATCAACAAAGCTGCCTGGCATACCCAGTGTTGGGGAGTCCTGATCTGCTGCAACATCCTTTGCTTCCCCGTCCACAGGACAATCGGTCTTGGTAAAGGATGTCGAAATATGCAATGGTTGCGGAGGGGTGGTCGTTGTGTCAAGAACCGGTTCGGCTAGTACTGGTTCTGATTCGACAATTATTGGTGCCGGCTCAACTTTGTTTACTCCATCATTGTTGTCGTGCACTGTTTTATCTGGAAAACGCTCGCTCAATCGCCGTAAGTTTGCAGCTCTGATTTCCTTCTGTTCATTCTCGTGTATTGATTTTGTGTATGCTCTTTGTATCTGGGCACGTTTTGCTCCCCACTCCACTGGTCTGACATCTGCAATCTTTCTAGGTTTTTCCTCATCTGCACTACCATTTCTCGTGATTCTCATTCCACTTCGAGCTTGCTTTGGTGAACCAGACGAGTCAATTGCTTTCTGTCTCGAACTTGCAGTAGACGCGGAGGAAACGGGTAGTCGTGGTCGTGAGCTTCGCAAGGGTGGAGATGTCTTCTCAGGAGGGGCAGAGATAAATGCTTTCAGGCTTGGATTCTTTGCTGGCTTCTCAGAACCCATTGCCTTGCCCCTAGGGGATTGGTGTGTGGGTGTTGCAGTGTGGCTTGTTGGTGTGGTAGAGCGACCTGCAGGACTCCATGGTCTCTGCTCCCCTTTGCGCGGTCTTCCGTTTGAAAGAGATTTGGTGGTATATGGCGAGCTAGAGCGAGTAGATGTGGGACTGGATGTATCAGAAGGTATGCTGGACTTTCTAGAAGCCAAGGGTAATCGGGATGAAGGTTTTGTTCTCTCTGGATGGGAGGAGGTTGGAGATTTTTGGGGTTGAAAGGAAGGATTGACACCGTTCATAGTATTGACTTGGTTGTCTGCAAAGTCGCTGTGATTACGATTGTGGCCTGGCGATGCTCGCGGCTTGTTGGGATCAACATCTTCGAGAGCAGGGGTAACACCAAGGTACCAGGCGGTTGGGGATGACGGAGAAATGTCCTGGTTGGATTTACTTCGCCCATTCAAATGCAAACTGGAGTCTGAGGTTCTGCGAGCCGTAGCATGGGGTATACCATAGCCAATATCAGGATGGCCTTGTCCTACAGGAAGAATCTCGCCGAATAGAGGCTTTCTGACAGGCAGCTGGGACGGGGCATTTGGGGAGGTTGGCGAGAGGTTTGTCATTGACTTGGAAGCTTGTGAGTTATTTCCAGATATTGCATTTCGTGAGCGGCTCGTGCGCGCTGTTCCGGAGAGAGTGTTATTAGAGTGCTGATCCTCTGGTGCGAACCTAGTGCGCTGAGTCGATCGTGTTGTTGCAGGGGATTTGATCCTCCCAGGTCCAGCATCTCGAGTCAATACCCCCGCTCTGGATGTGCCAGTTGTCTGGTTGTTTCCGGTCGTACGATTCTGGTAGCCAACACGATCCTTCATGTAACCCAGACCTCCTGTACCACTGTCCTTCGTGACGACCCGTGGAGCAGGTTTCCGTGTCGTTGACGATGAGGGCTCATTATTCTGATCAAACCGCTTCAGCAAATCCTTCACGCTTGTCTTCCCAGGTTGTGCAGAGCCATTGAGTGCAGATGCTGATTTAGAGTTGTTCAGTGTTTGTCGGTCATCGATCGGGGCGGAGACAGAACGGTAGGAGGGCTTGAGATTTGATCGCGCATTGGAGATAGGAGGGTGCTTGGGAGTCGTGCCATTGCCATTCGATCTCAGCGACGACGGTGAAGGTCGGACCTCGGATGTTATCGCAGGCATACCGCTCGTCGTGATATCTATATATCCGTCTGTCGATTGTTGTACACCTCTGTACTCTCTGTAGAACTCAGCCGGGTCTCCACCGCCGCTCAGTCCTCCGCTACTAAATCCATTCGCAGTTGCGGCGTGAAGGTTTGCAGTGGTAAGGAGGGCGAGTTTGGCAGGTCGTTCGGGAGATCTCGATTGAAATTCGGAAGGAGGGAGTGCGTCGTAGTTCGTGTTGAGATGAGGTCGTGACGAGGGTTGCAGCTGCTGTTCTTGTGATTGTGACTGAGGGAGAGGGACAGGACGCCTAGAATAGAAATTCTGGTCTGCGTTGATACCGCTCTCCATCGTGCCTGAACATCGATCAGGCTCTCGTCTCTTTCTCTTCCTCTTCCTCTATGATGGGGGTCGCTGGCAGGGTTGAATCGTGGACATCAATCCATGTAAGTGTATGAGGTGGTGGCAGCAAATAACTGGACGAGCGACGTGATTCGCGGATGATGTTTTAGGATTTTGACGTGGTCCCTGCCGGGGGAGGATGCGCCTCAACCTTTGTAATGTACAGATCTATAGGGTATGAAGGATGAACACGATGACGGGGAAGTTCTGAGATCAGGGAGCCTTGACAGAAGTGTGTGGGTAATTATTCACAAGAGGTTCTTTTTCCCTTTTTACAATTAGAATTCAATTACCGTAATAATAATAATAATAATAATAATAATAATAATAATAATAATAATAATAAATGCTGGATTCATTTATACAAGCACGATTCGTCTATTCTATATCCACGCCCTGGAGCCAGCGCCCGCCCTCCGCCGTTCTGTGTGGTCCGCGTCGGCTAAACTGCGCCGCTAATTAGAGATGTGCTGGGCAGTTTTCCAGCCACAGCCCACTGAAGATCAGTGAATAAATTAACCGTCATGAGATGCGAGGCCACGATTCCCCAGGACCATCTATGATAATTATCTATGATGATTATCATAGTTAATTCCACGTGAGGAGTTGCATCAAATCTCCGAAGAATGAGATCCTGTTCATTAGACATACCTTCATAGTTTGGATGGAAAGGAAGAATGGGGATAGACGTCTAGTAGATACTACTAGTAGAAGGTCCCAGGGGCAAAACTTGGCTTCCGAGGGTCTCGACCTTTATCCGCAACCACGGACTTGACCCGTGATTGGCATGTGGCCATCAAATAGTAACGCGACGCGTAAAATAACGAATCATCGACTGTATAGCTTCAGAATTACTCGATTTGGAAATTTCAAGCCAGGAATGGGTTCATTAAACTTCATCACGTCCTGACGGCCTTCGACCGACGCGTTTAATTATCCCCCAATGCCCCTCTACGCGTCAACGCATCAATATGGCACGAAAGAGGAAGAGAAACAGGTCGGCCCACGACGACAAAGGAGATAAGCGTCAAAAAGTATCAGGAGGCTTCAATGGCAAAGATCCAGTCGTCAAACACGCAGTACTTGCACAATACTACCCCCAAGTATATACCCTCCGCGAGTATCTCCTCTCCAAACTACCAGCAACATCCAAAGCCAGGAGGAAGAAGATCGTATCTGTTGGAAAGAAACCGCAATCTGATGGAACAACAGATGGTCTTGCGAGCTTCCTGGATAGTACTCTGATTGGGGTGCTAAAGTACAAGGACGCATCGCCTGAGGAAAGACTCAAACAATGGGCCACCTTCTCTCAGAGGCTGGATACTTCAGACTCGAATCTCATAAATTTGAGCGGTACAGGCTTCTCCCAGTCTGAGGTTCGAAGAAGGATTCCCTGTATTTACGCCTGCTGACCAGCCTCACAGGTTGTTGATTTTGCTATTTGGCTACTATTTTCGAAGTCACAAGCACCAAATGGAAGAGTCCAACATATATTATGCCAAGGTTTCCGGAAAGACACCCTTCGAGCTGCAAATCGGGATGAGAACATTGCTTCAGCAATTCCTGGTATCATCTCAACATTCCCTAACAGTCATGTGACGGCGATCAAATCAACCCCGTGGCCACGGGTGCCTAGCCTTATGGGGAGAGAAGGCGAACGGACAATGATCGATCTAATCCTGGACTGTGGAATTTTCATACCTATTCAGAGTGGTCGTGGAAGCTATCACCAACTCAGTGGTAAGTCGGTGCATCCGGACTGTGAATGTCGCTAATGGGGGAGCAGGGCTTCCTTTGAGCGAACTTCAAGTTCTCGCCAAGACAGCTCCACGGAATATAGCTCAGCCTGCTCTCCAAAAAATCCACCAAGTCAAATCAGATGTATTGCATACTCCTGCGAGTATAACTTTTGTCCGCAACCGTATGCTATACGCGAGGGCGGCTCTAAATGCGCGAGGCGGAGTACGATTTGGCCTTCGACATATCCGTATGTCTTCCTCCCAACCCCTTTGCCCCTCAATGCTAAGCTCTCCAGACGTTCTTAATCGGTTTCCGTACACCGCTGAGGATGTTTCATCGGAGGAATCTACCGATCTGAGTACTGTCCGCGTCATGATGTATATTTTCCCCAGGCAATTCGGCCTCCACAACGTCTTCACAAATCAGCCAAACCCACGTGAGACAGTCCAGCCGTTCAAAGACTATACCATACGAGAAGACGAGATTAATTCAAAGTATTCATCGCCGTCTACCATCAAAATTCCGAAACGATTGCGGGGGAAAGCGGCCCGATTAGTTCAGAAGCTTCAGGTAAAGCACAGCCGGTGTGCTTACAAGGAGCTGCTTGAATACTACTGCCCGGTGAGTCCTATAATTTATACTTCAACCAATGCTGATTTACCAGATATCGAGCCGAGACTCGCTTCAAGCTACCGGCCTAGAATCTCAGTCCGCATCCGCTTCGACGGCATTCAAGACACAAGCTTCACTCAGCACGAATGATGATTCCGGTTCGCTACTTTCCCGCCAATTAGAGATACCACCTCGAAAGAATACAATGATGGATTATGCTACCCCAACGGCCAACGTCTCCGCTTTCTGTCGTGCTGTGTTCTCAAAAGTTATTCCCCGTGAATTTTGGGGAACCCTAGAGCATCGGGCCAGGAACGAATTCATATTTTATCAGAATGTGGATCGTTTTGTGGTACTTCGACGGTTTGAGAGTTTATCACTTCACCAGGTCTCCCAAGGCATCAAGGTTAGTCCCACGAATTCACTTCAGCCACGGAGGACTCGGTCCTTTCCTCCTTTTTCAGTATACTAATTCAAGATCAGATTGCAAATCTAGAATGGCTCGGACCCCAGGAATCGGCTGGTTACAAGCTTTCCCATTCGGATTTCTCAAAGCGTCTGGAGATCTTCCACGAATTTATCTATTATATTTTCGACTCGATTCTCATCCCCCTTATTCGAGGTAATTTCCATGTGACGGAATCAAATATTCATAAGTATCGCCTGTTTTATTTTCGGCACGATGTATGGCGATCCCTCACTGAGCCTGCGATTGCTTCCTTGAAATCAACCATGTTTGAGGAGGTAAAATTAGACCAAGCCCGCAAGATCCTGGAATCTCGAAGTCTTGGTTTTAGTCAAGTAAGATTACTGCCTAAAGAAACAGGTGTTCGGCCGATCATGAACCTTCGACGACGAGCGATCAACAAGGGATATAAGAAGCAACTTGGATACAGTATTAATTCCGTACTTGCTCCTGTTCATAACGTTCTTACACTTGAGAAGGTAAGGAGATCACATTTGTTAGGAAACAACCATTAACAAAACTCAGGAGCTGAAGCCTGATCGCCTGGGCTCGGCCATGTTCTCTGTAGGGGATCTTTACGAGAGGCTGAAATCTTTTAAATCTAGCTTGCCAACTTCATCGAAGTCATTGTACTTTGCGAAAGTTGATGTAAAGTCTGCTTTTGACACCATCCCGCAAGATACGGTGCTTGAATTGATAGCATCTCTTCCGACCTACTCCGAATATCGTATATCAAGACACGCCGAGATCAAACCAGGTGACGGGTATCGAGAACCGGACAATAGGAGCAAGCCGATACGCAAATGGTCAGCATTAGCTCATCCAGACGCTTTACGCACTTTCAGCGAAGACCTCGAGAACAAACTGGCGGTCGGAAGGAAAAACACAATCTTCGTTGAGAACATCGCGAGTCAATATAAGGATATAGACGACCTCCTGTCTCTCCTCACAGAGCATGTACAACGCAATATGGTCAAGATTGGAAAGAGATTCTACAGGCAAAAGGAAGGAATACCACAAGGATCTGTGATTTCGTCTCTGCTTTGCAACTACTTCTATGCCGACCTCGAAGTGCATCACCTCCAATTTATTCAACCAGAAGAAAGCCTTCTCCTTCGGCTCATCGACGATTTCCTGCTCATAACTACTAATTGTCTCCACGCTAAACAATTTCTTCAGGTGATGCACGATGGTCTGCCCTCGTATGGCGTGCGCGTCAATCCAGACAAGACACTCGTAAATTTCGAGGCTGTCATCAACGGCAAGAAGGTGACTCGGCTTGTTGGAAATCGAGCATTTCCATACTGCGGTAGCTTCATCAATACCGAGAGTTTGAATATTACGAAGGATCGTGAGAGGAGAAAGGATATAGGTGAGTATTTCCAGAGGTTTCGTCGGAGGTAACTAAGGGGAGAAGCGATTGCGGACTCGTTGACTGTGGAATTCTCGAAACTTCCTGGGAAAACATTCCATCACAAAGTCCTGAGTAGGTTCCTGATATCCTTTCCTAGATATGAGAATTAATATATTGTTAGATACTTTCAAAATTCAAGCGCATGCAATGTTCCTTGACACCTCGCATAATTCCCTCGCTACCGTAGTTGCAAACATACACAGCGCATTTACCGAGACGGCAACGAAGATGTGGACTTATGTCCGCTGCTTGCCGAAAGGAAAGAGACCTAGTACAAATTTATTGATCAGTACAGTATCGAGAGTGATCGAGTTGGCATTTGTGTTGATGAAAAATAAGGGGAAGAATAAGAAGAATGCGGGGTATGTGTGTGGGGTCAGTAAGGTGCAGGTCGAATGGTATGTTTGAGAATTTTAAAGATGATATTTAGTGTTTCAGAAAATTAATTTCAAAATAGGATTGCCCAACATGCTTTCAGGGATGTCCTGAGAAAACGTCAGAGCACGTATTCCAGTCTGCTAGTGTGGATCGATGAAAATATTGCACGGTTGAAGCTGAAGGAAGCTGCGATGATTCGACGAATGGGCAGTGTAATAAGGCAAGCTGTATGATGAATTGAGTGATGATCTTGTCGAAATAGTCGGATCAATGACTTGATGAAGCAAATTAATGAAAGCACCCTCGAAGTGGCGAGTTTGGTCCCACGCTGACTCGATCTTCGGTCCCATCCGCATTCCGTCGAGATCGATGTCTTACCAGTTGGACTAGACAGCAAAGACGGCTCGGGTAAGTACCTCGTCTATTCCTTGACAACATATTGAGAAGGATGCAAACATGAGTGAAGATCATCTCAGATTGAACTGAGATTTGTTTGCCTTGGAATTTGATGCCTATTCCATCTATTGCTCACATCGCATCCAGTTTTTTTTTTTGCCTAATAAAATTGTATAGCAAGCACAGACTACAATAGCCCCCACGCGATGTAGGTAATAAATAAGATATATATATTTGCCCAGTTTCTATTCCTTAAAGAATTCGAGAAACAGGATTTTTTAATTAAAGAGCATTCCGCCACAATGTCTCCTCGGCCACCACCAATCCCTCCAACCAAAACCCTCATCTACAAAACTGCCCCCAGCACCTTCATGGACACAACCTTTATAGTTATCCCACCCATCCCCATTAAAGCAGACATTTACCTCCCATCGCCCCCTCCAAGTACACCATGTCCCATCATACTCTTCATCCATGGCGGCGGTTGGATAAACAGCAATCGCACCGACTACTCACGCCCTTTATTCCATCATTTCCTCGCTCGCAACTTCATTGTCTGTTCGATGGACTATCGCCTCTTACCAGAAACACCTTTTTCTGGCCAGTGCGAAGATGTGAAAGACATGGAGAAATGGCTAAGGAAAGATCTCGCCAATATCCTAAAGCAGGATGACTGTGAGGTTAGTGTCGATGGCAAGAAAATTATCATCGTAGGAGCAAGTTCCGGCGCTCATCTCGCTCTCCTCATTGTGCGTCCTTCCCCCCCTCATTACCAAACTTCCGCTGAAAAACCCAATTCAAGCCCAAACTCTGGGCCTCCCCACCCCACTCCATCCTTTCCCTCTACGGTCCCACCTGCCTCCACCACATCCCCTTCCTAAATCTCGGAAAGTTCTCCCGTGAAAACTTCCCCTTTCCACCTTGCACCCCCTTTCTCCTCGCCCACGCAACCACATACGCTAACCCTCCAACGGAGCGCAAGATTGAGGAACGAGAGGAGGAGTACAAGACGCCGAGGCGGTGGATGGGGCAGCATGTGTATAGGGGAGAGTTGCTGGGTGAGTTTTTAGTGAGGGGGTTAGTCTGTGAAGGGGGGATGAGGGGAAAGGAGTTGTTGCGGCTCCCGGATAAAATTAAAGACAATATCACGAAAGAGGAAATTGATGAGATCAGTAAGCCCCTTCCCCTCCCGATCCATTACATTTCCATTGCAGGTGTTGATAGAGGTTTCGTGTTGATGAGAATGGAATAGGTCCATTTCATCTCTGCACGAAGATTAAGTATCCTCCAGTATATCAACTTGTTGGTACGGAAGATACATTGTTTGAATTGAGTCAGATGAGGGATTTTGAGAGGGCTACGACGGGGGAGGGAGGGGTCTGTGTTACGGTTGAGGCGGAGGGGATGGGGCATGGGTTTGATGTGGGGAGTACGGTGGGGGACAGGGTGGATAGGGAGTGGTTGGTGCCGGCGGTTGATTGGGTTTGTGGGTGGGTGGATGAGAAGTTGGAGTTATGAGGTGGTTTGTGGAGATTTGGTGATTATTTCAGATATTTAATGGTTAATGGTATCTTGGATCCTGGAAGAATGGGCGTGAAGTTGATGTCAAGCTCGTGCTCGTGATGGTAGAAGAGAGGCAGAATATTGTTCCTTTTTGTCTGTATCCAAGATAATTAATTGTGTTTCGCTATGTCATCATACGAAACGGATATCGAATAAGGGGGATTTCTAAATAGAAGCTCACAAACAAGTACAATCGAGTCGTTCTGGCGGAAATGAGGTCAGGTGGAAACGAGGTTGAGAGAAGCTCAAATAAGGGGGTCAGAGATTGTAATTATAATTCAGGTAGTTAATGAGGCCAAAAGACTGGAAATTCAGAAGAATTTAAGGGAAATGGATGTAAACTCGAGGGGGTAGAATAGGAGTGAGAACCTTAGAAGAATTCAAGCGAAATGAGTGTAAACTTAAGGGGGGAGAATAGGAGTGAGAACCTCAAGCACGTGATATTTACCCCTGAATTTCGTCCGAGGTCATCGGCTACGCTTTCCCTTGTAAGCAAACCCCCATTCCTCATTCTTCTTCATTTTGTATCGGTATCTCCCTTGTCTGGATAACTAATGTATAGAAAACGTTTATCACACTCCGTTTATGACTCTGAGTTGTTACCAGCCCCACATTTGCCTAGACCAGCCTCCCCGCTTCTCATTCCTTGGAATCATCAAAATCAGCCACACGATCACCTTTTCCCAGCCACGATATATCGGCGTGCAGGAAGCCAACAACAAGTGTGCGCCATAAAACAACGGTGAGAGGTCCGTCAAAGTCTAAAAAGCGTGGCCTGCATACAAAGAGGTTGAAAGATACGAAGCTTGGAGCGATAAGCCTTAGCAAACCAGGGATTCAAGGAAAGCTTGCTTGAACTATACCGGCTGCATAGAAAAGGCGGGACAATTCAGAGAAAGGATTCTATGATAGGTTGTGAGATGACGCCTACATACATTTTTGCCTCGAAACATATTATCAACGGCCTCATCCTCATCCTCCCCTCTTCCTTCTCGTGATATATATATTTCCTCTCCTGAACGACGATATTCATATTCCATGATCTGCGTATAATCAATTTATGAAAAAGGACCTCTGCTAACCAATCATCCCTCCTCGCGCCGTACTTTACGTTATATTAACCGTCTCATTTTCAAGCAGTGAGATTGGTCAAATCGGGCAGTAGCTCAGGAGTCGGCCAGGAACCACGAACCAAACCTAACCACGCGAAAGAAAGGGAATCAGGATTCGAACCCCAACATCAATCACCTCACCTCACTACCACTCTCTTTTTATATTTCTTTATGAGGAACGACGACGACGATAATACACAGCTTCTGCAGCATCAATACGACATTACTTGTCACCCAATACAGTCGTTATAATATAACTACTTTCGTTCAAATCCCAGCGCGCGGTTCCTTGCGACGGGGGATAATCCGAAATTCCCACAATAAGCAATCAGGGGCATTGAGATCCCCTGACTTGAAACGTCAATATTTCCATCCAGAAAACCGCCAAAATAGCTACTTTACAACGAGCCCTCACCTCACCGTCATTATCCTACGAAGATGCGATGACCTTGCAAGACCATGAGGGCTCGCAGACCCCGATGCCTGGATCTCCGCCTGATCTCACGGGGTCAAAGTCCTCTAAATCCTCATCGTTTCACTCCTCATATCAATCGGACGACAATGGCATTCTCTCGGATTCTGCGCACTTCGAAGATATCGGTTTAGATGATGAGTCGCGAGCGGAGGCAGAAATTGGTAATTTCGAGGTCAAGACGTCTTCCAACCCATACGATGCATCCTTTGCGAGCGATTTACGATCAGCTGCGAAGCAACGAAAACGCGTGCCTATGGCCACCACAAATGGCAATCGAATACAAAGGGAATTGACTGCTGGAAAGACGAGGCCTGCGTATCCAAATTTAGGGGGACCAGTAAGGAGCGCGACGGCGGATGGGTTGGGATTAACTTCTGTACATAACGGTACCACGATGTCACGAAGAGGATTCACGAGTCCAAGCTCGCCTTCTTTGCCCATAATGAAACGAAATCGAAGTTCAAGTCCGAATATGCAGACCAGTCCTGGCTATTTAGCCACCAATGCCCTGAGAGTGCGAAGAGGGAGTTGGCAGTCAGGTCGGGAGCGAAAATCTGCGAAGGACTTAGAGAAGGAATGCGATGATGATGACGGAGATGATGTGCCTGATGATGTTTTCCTCGAGAATATTCCGATATCTCCTCGACCTCCTCAAGAAAGAAGTGTACCACCATCTGCCTCCACGAGTCCTGAAAGGCCGCCGAAAGAGAAGATTAAAACCGTTGGCAATGGAACATCCCCAATTGCAGCAGAGTCAGGATTTCTGCGCTCACCAAAACCTGGTATAAGCCGTGGAGCAAGCATGGGGCAATTTCCAATCAACCACGATAGATTTCCAAAGGCGCGAGCAAAGAGCTGGACAGCTGCATTGTCAGAGTTGAGTGAAGAAGCCAAGGCACTGACAGAGGCACTGGAAGCACATGCAGACGAGGAGAAGGAAGACTCAAAACGGCGAAAATCCACAAACAATGTTCACTCAACAGAGCGAGTGTTTGAGAAACCGCGCGTCAAGTCTGCCATTGCAGAACTACCACCGCTAAGGCGGACAGACATCATGATTGATCCACTGCCAATTTCAAAGGAGAAGGAAGCTGTGTTGTCAAGGACTCGTCCATCATGGCTCCCACCGAAAAACCCTGCAGAGGAGAAACGACACCTGAAAGAGTATCAGAGAATGATGGCTTTGTCTTTGGAAGCAGAGAAGAAACGCCAGGCTGATCAACAAGCAAAGTCAACATGCCGGGACGACACAGCCAGCTCGCTTTTGCGAATCTGGGAAGAACATGTTCTACCAAACTGGGACAATGTCACTCGACAGAAGCGGACAAGAGAGCTTTGGTGGAGAGGTATTGCACCCAGAAGTCGAGGTAGTGTGTGGGTGAGAGCAATTGGGAATGAACTTGGCCTGTCTGACTCTTCATATACTGCTGCACTTCGCAGAGCACAGGCCTTGGAGAAGACCATCAAACGAGGCTCCCAATTGTCTGCAGATGAGGAAAAGAAGAAGGGCTGGCTCGATCAAATCACAATTGAAGCAACAGAAACATATCCAGAATTGAAGATCTTCCAGCCTGAGGGGCCACTTCATGATTCGTTACTGGATGTTCTCAAGGCGTACGCTATGTATCGAAGTGATGTTGGATATGTCCATGGAACTAGCGTGAGCGCTCCCCTTCGTATTAATGCAGACTATGCTGACTCGAAATACAGAATATTGCAGCAATCCTTCTCCTCAACCTACCAACCCCTTCTGCGTCCTTTCAAGCTCTTGCGAATGTCCTTAACCGGTCTCTCCCGCTCTCCTTCCACACATCCGATTCTGGTGCAGTCTCGAGAACCTACAACCTTGTCTTGTCTACAATCCAACACAAAGAACCTCGCCTTCATACCCTTCTCACAAACCCTCATATTGGTCCACAGCCGGATGCATACCTTCGCGATATGTTTGCGTCGCTCTTTACCGGCTCCCTTAGTCTTGACAATGCAACGAGGCTATGGGATGTAATGGTATTTGAAGGCGATGCTGTATTGGTCAGAGCAGCCGTTGCATACCTTATAGGAATGGAAGGCAAGCTCTTCGGGGCTACAGATCCTAGAATGTTCTGCGAGATTATCAAGGAAGGGCTGAGTACTTTCGGTGAAGATGAATGGATGAAAGGTCTGAGGACCGCTGGGAAGTCTTCATGAGCTCTACATTTGCTTTGCGTTACCGCGGGATATAATCCTTGGCATTTTCTGGCTGCATTGCTTGGAGCTTGCTGGTTGGTGATCGATGGATCAGCCCTGGAGTTGTGGTTTTCATCATTGTTCTATAGCTTGTCATGGCTTGTTGGACAAGTGCAATACATAGGCTTTTCTACATAATGTATAGATGTATATTTTCTGCTATCTTCCTTCATTATGCAAAATAGGAAATTAATGACGTGACTCTGATTTTCATTAGCAAAATTGCCTGTGAGGGTTGTGGTTCAAACCATTGACATTAAGGGGGGCGGACACCAACAAGAGGCCATTTTTTTACTGTGAATAGCATAGGCCCATTTGCACACCTATTCACTCACTAAACTCCTCCTTTGTTGCACATTGCAATTGCCCTGAATTGTCTGACTCAAATTGTCGAGTCCAGTTGAAAGATTGGGAAGTACAGGTCCTAAACCTCCAAGAGTCTCTTCATTCTAACCGATTGCTGTGATGCCTTAGATCGGAAGATATTTTAATTAAATAGCTACAAAAACTCTAGCAATGCTAAATGATAGTTTCCTAGAAGATCAGATGGCGAAGAGCAGAGGCTATTACACTCCTGCACCAGACTATCGGCATTTCTCACTCCAAATCTGCAATACAAAGATATTCTTTCCATTCAAAATTTATAAAACGCTAAACGCAGATTCAACCTCAAAAATCATGGCCCAACAATACTCCTAATATCATCGGCCCTCCTCTCCTCAATCCACGCCACCGCCTCATCTCTATTCCGACACATGTGCGGCTGTCCCATCCCCGTCGCATCTAATAACGACTCACTCCCCTCTAAGGTCATATCCATCATACACATAAGTTGATTTCGAAGGTATTCGAAACAGTGGGAGGCGTGTGCGTCGTTCCTTTCACCATCGAAGCCGAATTTTTGCCCGTTGGAGAGGACCTGTTGGTGGTAGTTATCTACTGTGTAGTAGAGCTGGTGGATTGTTAGTGGTTGTTTGAGGTTTGAGGGAATGAGGGGAGGGAGAAGGGAGGAAACATACGCAGTGCAAAGCGTGGGTCCAGGACGCTTCGAAAATGGGACCTCCGCGGATGGGATCATCATTTATGGGTTTTCCGAGCATAGGATGTTGGGTGTAGTCTGGGATGCGGACGGTTCCACTGCCGACTACAAATCTGTTAGTTGTGAATAGGGAAGAATTGGGGTTGGTTATGGGAGCTCACGTGGCATTAACATGTCCCAATTCTTTCGAATTTCCATACGGTTGGCGTCAGTAGTCATGTTGGGGACGAATTGGTCCATTTCTGGAGTGAGGAGAGTGTAGGTATGTGATCCTGTTGAACAGAATGTTAGCTCTCATCCAGGAATATATATCACCGGAGAACTCACGGGGTACATAAAGTCCATTAATATCTCCTCCCGTCTCTGTATCCACCTGTGACCACGCTTCATCCTCTGATCTCCTCCACAACAATAGTAGCACGATAATGCCTTGAAGTATGACAATCGAGCCCCATCGTAGCCATACAAGAACTCTCTGAGCATTCGACGATTTGCTGGGTCTTCGACGATTTTGTGAAGCACCCTTTCCCAGAAATCCTGAAGATGCGAGTGTGCTGTCAGAATCATTCTCGAGATCTAGCTCCTCCACTGGAGAGAGTGTTGAGTATCTTGTTTCTTTCTTGGTGGTCGCCATTTTCTATGACTTTTAAATTTGAATCTTTGCAGCAGTACAATGTACAGACAGTATGGGAAAAGGAAATGTTTCGTCGTTTGAACTATGTAATGAAGATCTCGGGAGGATATGCGCCGTACATAACAGTGGAGTCCCTCCGTCCTGCCCCATCATCAATGTCGCTTTGAGGACCATCATACAATCGTGAGAATATTTTGCTACATTTGGAAATATGAGTTACATGTCGGTTCATCTGGTTTGAGAGTACGCGAGCGTCAAGCTGAGCGGTCGTTGGAAGCGAGGTGGGTGGGAAACAGGGGCTTGAGACCAGGGGTTTAAGACGAGACGCTATCTGATCATCTTATCTGAATCAGATGGGATGATTTGATTCTTGAGGGGTAATCTCGCGGTTAGAGGCTTACAGCAAGGTATTTTGAGGGGCTGAAGATTGGATTTGACAGGTGTCAGTCAAGTGGAGCTTTGGCAACATTGCCACATTAAGCTAGAAACTACGATTTTAGGAGAGGGTGGGAACGAACTCGTTCAAAGTGTGGAGGTGAGCTTATAAGGGGAATTAAGGGTTGACGGTTCATGGGGAGAATGTGGATATCTGGAAATCCTGTTATGGGTCCCGTGAAAATGGACCAGAGGCTTCAATCACAGATTTAGAAGATATTCCAAGGCAGGCGATCTGAATTTTTGGTTACGGGTATATTATAATGACCGTCTAAAGCTTGTTGAATTATTTTGGAACCTCTACTGGAATCAGATCTGGCCGTTCCATATTTCCCACCGAATTTTCCGCCGCCCAGTCCCTCACTTTGTCGAAGTTTCGGCATGTGTGCCACGAATCGAGTTCTGGCCATGGCAATGGGTCACCCTCAAGCATGTAAAATGTAAAGACTCCGACATCAGCGCTGCACTGCACATGTAACCGCAGTATCTCGAGACAGTGATCTAAATATGTCAGTAAATCTCTCGGTTTCTTGAGGCAGGGTACGCTACCAGTATGCATCTGTAGATTTTCTTGGTCCGCGATATCTCCGCTGACATTGACATAATAGTCTCTATACGTCACTTGTCGCAATAAATTGACGCAGTGAAGCTGGTGGAAAACTTCAAGTCCAACTCGATAGCCTTCAACACCGGTCTTCGGGTTCTTGACCTTCAGATGACTTGCCGGCATGTCGATAATTTTTCGCTCGGCATCGCTGATCATTTGATCACCCACTGTCTTGAATTAGTGTTTTTTTTTATTGTTATTACATGATCTCAGAAATACTCACTATCGTAGTATATCTTGTTCCACGCCTCGTCAACTTCTGGGGAAGCGCCAACATATGGAGAGTTCGTTCCCATCGTGTCATTGTACTTGACTCTCTGGTATTCAATGGACTTAGCTACGGGCGCTTTTAGATAGTCAGCAAAATCCTACGATTTTTGAATTGGTAGCATACAATAAGCAGAGTATCTCTGAACATAATCCAGTGTTGATGCCCGTGTGAAATAGGCTGACATGAACAGCACAAATGATAGTGACAGAAGGACGGCGTGACCCAGCCACAACCATCTGCTGTTGAAGCGCCGGTGAGGCTCAGTATCTCTCGAGTCTCGTTCATCTTCCAAAAGAGTGGATCCTAGGCTCTCAGATGTTGAGGAGCGTCCTGGAAAAACATCGTGAAATTTCTCATCTGCAACGATAGGTTGGTATTTTGAGGCCATTATTAAAACTTTTCTTGGGGAAACAAATTCGAATATTAGAGAAAGAATGAATATTGCGTGACCAGCAGCAGTTGTTGAAAGAAGTGAATGAGACGAACACTCTTGGAGAAAAAGAAGCTTACACCTGTTGAATGACGGACTGGCAATGAGAACCGATGCCAAGACTACTCCTCCTCGTTACATTATGCGCGAACGTTCATCAACATTTTCTAAACATGTGGTCGGACATGTGCGGTTTGAGGATATCGGAGTGGGCCAGAAACATTTGTTGAGGCTCCGTGTCTTACACCCGTCAACTGATGTTTCAAACACCGGCTAAGGAGGCACCAACGTTGACAACGGAAGGTCTATCTTCAAATCAGATAACGAGTCGAATGAAGTCGAATTGTAATAGGAATAATCAATACAGCAAATTCTGTACAATTGTTGCTCTCGAAGACGGTGCGTTTTGAAATCCAACTTAAGGTAAAGGCAGAGCTTAGAATACAGCAGTGCCAAGCAATCGACGAGTTTCATCGCCAAGTTATCTTAGACATCTCTTGGAGCTCATGTGGATTCTACCACTTTTGGAAAGTATAACCAGACTCTCTGAGAATTTCTTGATTGGGATCAATTGACGTAGCCTAATCTTTCTTCAATTCTTCTTGACACAGGGATTTTCCAACGGAGCGAGGACATAAAACCAGTTAGCGCTCGAGGTTACCTCCAAGCACTTTTAAAGCAGACCAGTGTTTGAAAAGCCATGGATTAAATCACAGCGATAAGATTAGATATGAGCTGCAGCCACCTCGTTTGAGGAGCATATGGGTGGGGATTATCAGTCAATCCTCGTCTCGGACTACTTTTTTTCAGTCTCATCCATTGTACTGGCCGGCATCTCGTCCGAAGTTAGAGTTCATCTCATGCTTTGTAGTAGGATATGCTGGAATGGGCTGATTGTATAAAGCTCTCTAATTCTCTCACCACTTTCCACTTATCTCTCCAGCTTCATTCTGTTTCTCTACGCCACTTTCTCCACTTTTCGTTCTTTCTCAATTTTTGACTTCATTCGTTTATACTGCCGGCCAGTCATTTCACGTTCATTCTTTCATCATGCGTACCGTTTCCGTCGCTCAAGTTCTCGCTCTTGGCCTTTTGGCCTCAGCACCACTGGCATCCGCCTACCCCACTCCTTCCCAGCAGCTGGCCAACCGGGACGTGGTAGGAGCAGACCATCATCGAATACTTTCATCCGCTAACAAGTCTTAGGCCGGAAGTCTTCAATGGGCTAGATCCCTTTTGCATCTTGAGAGCAGGCACCACACGCCGGAGCAGGTGAGAACCCCAAATAAACTCACGGCTGGAAAATTCATTGCTGACCTTGCTGGATATTAGATTGCAGCAAAGAAGGCTAAGGCCAAGACCACTGCTCGAGATATTGAGGAGCGTGAACCACACCACACCCCGGAGCAAATTGCAGCAAAGAAAGCTAAGGCCAAGGCTACTGCTCGGGATATTGAGGAGCGCGAACCACATCATACCCCAGAACAGATTGCAGCAAAGAAAGCCAAAGCTAAAACTCCAGCTCGTGATATCGAGGAGCGTGAACCACATCATACCCCAGAGCAAATTGCAGCGAAGAAGGCCAAGGCCAAGAGCGCTGCCCGGGACATCGAAGAACGCGAGCCTCATCACACCCCCGAGCAGATTGCAGCAAAGAAGGCTAAGGCTAAGGCTACTGCACGTGATGTAGAGCTTGAAGAACGCGAACCTCACCACACTCCAGAGCAGATTGCAGCAAAGAAGGCTAAGGCCAAGACCGCTGCTCGTGAGGTCGAGGAACGTGAACCACACCATACGCCGGAGCAGATCGCAGCAAAGAAAGCTAAGGCCAAGACTACTGCTCGTGATGTAGAGCTTGAAGAACGGGAGCCGCATCACACCCCCGAGCAGATTGCCGCAAAGAAGGCTAAGGCTACTGCTCGTGACGTGGAGATTGAAGAGCGGGAGCCACACCACACCCCCGAGCAGATCGCAGCAAAGAAGGCTAAGGCTAAGACTGCTGCTCGTGATGTAGAACTTGAGGAGCGGGAGCCACACCACACCCCCGAGCAAATCGCGGCGAAGAAGGCCAAGGCAAAGGGAAACTAGGGTATGGAAGCATGAGGGGTGTTGGGAGAAGGAAAACCGAAGGAGCAAGAACACTGGTTCGGGGCGTTCGATAATGTTGATGCTGTACTTCATAATAAATGTGCAAAACATCTCTCCTTCTTTGACATGCCTGTGACTCACTCTTCGCCGCGAAGTCCATCGCTGGGAAATTAATATTGCAGACCCCTCCAGCTGGGCCAATCAGCTGTTCCCATTGACGCTTCTTGAAGGGCACTGCTGCTGGCTTTCGATGAATGATGAATACGCTGCGGATGTTCTGATCGCGGAGGCGAGTCTCTTCTAGATCGTCTGCATCAATTGTTGCGCCATCCCATGAACCCAATACTTGTTCACTTCTTGGGTTAGGCATGATTTCGTATCAAGTTCTCCCTGTTGAGGCTGAAGACTCGCTAAGCACAAAGAATAAATGAATGCCAGCCCGCCAAAAGTTGCCGATGTTTCATCTTTTTCCATTCTTACGGTGGCTCGCAAATCCTGTACTAGTTGTCAAGGTCTGCCATGCAATATTATGAATTATGACAAGGATGACCATCGAGCTTGACCTAAAATACTACTTATAACTAAGCTAATAATTAGATGACTCATTATCTTATAATAATTTGTCACTAATAGAAAAACACTGATACCTTTGTTAAATAATCTTTAGTAATAGCTAATATATATGTAAATAATACTTGTATTCTTCTATTAACTATACTTTTTCTTCTCTATTGAAATACGCTTTCTACTCTCTTTCTTTGCAGTATTGTCTTATTTAGTACTCTTTGTCTGCTTTTTTTGTAAAACCAGATTAATAAATATATACAATATATTATAATTATTAATAAGCTCTCTAGTATAGTTAAGTAGTAACATATTATATTATTTGCAAAATTTGAGATCTAAATCTTTTTATTTAATTAGATATTCTAATACTGATTTATCTTAACTATAGTAAGTAATACAATAGTCAAGAAGTAATTCAATTTCTACTGATTTCTATTTGTTAATATTATTATTAACCTAGATATATTTAGATTCTAACTTAATTAGATAGTTAAAGAGATCTGGACCTAGCTAATATTCTAATTAAGCTACTAATATAATCAAATGTATTTTGATATAGTCAGAGAGTCTGAG
>Ga0182030_10005119_pt1 | contig 27873 bp, 23 predicted proteins | sample 812S3MmetaG_FD_121299 | JGI IMG/M metagenome (GOLD analysis project Ga0182030, IMG submission 121299) | Permafrost microbial communities from Stordalen Mire, Sweden - 812S3M metaG (Illumina Assembly) | ecosystem: Environmental > Terrestrial > Soil > Wetlands > Permafrost | place: Sweden... | reverse complement strand
TGCGCCACCGGCGTAGGACTCAACCCGACCGAATTCATCTCGCCCCCTGCGAGCGTGATTATATGCGAGCCCTAGCTTGAAATCCTGTGACGTGCTTCACAATCCAGCTGAAGTGTTGGCGATTAGCCCGCGTGACCCGCGGTCGTGACCTACGGCAGGGCCGGTTTCAGTGCGCCAGCAGTTTGTCCGCACGGCGCTGTGCTGCGCCGATGTTATTGGAAAGCTGGAAGGCCTTTTGCCTGGCACTGGCCGCTTGGGTCGGATCGCCGCTGGCTTCCAGCGCTCCCGCCAGCAACAAATATCCGAAGTCGGACGCGTTGATCTGCATCGCTCTGGAATAGGAACTGACGGCCAGTGGCAAATCGCCCATCCTTTGCGCCACCAGCCCGAGGCTGATCCAGGCGCCTACAAACTCGGGATCGGCGGCCACGGCACTCTGGAAGCTCGTCCGCGCATCGGCAAAGTCGCCACTGTCTTTGTACGCATAGGCGAGATTGTTGTACGCTCGGGCCCTGACTTTGGGATTGCGCGCCATTCCGGCAGCCTTCCGGTATAGCTCAATCGCAGCGGGCAGGTTGCCGTGCGATTGCTCGTAGGTGCCGATGTTCAGCGTGCTATTGGGGTCCGTGGGATCCAACTCTGCAGCCGCCCGGAAATGCGGTATCGCCTCTTCCATGCGCCCTGACTTTAGCAGTGCCGTTCCCAGATTGTTCTCTGCCACCCAGTTATTGCTGGTGACCTCCAGCGCGTGGGTCCACAAGGTGATGTGATCATTCCAGAAGCTGACCTGCCGATGGCTGACCAGCGCGAGCGCTAACAGCACTGCCGCGCTCGCAGCACGCAAAAGCACGGGCAACAAGTGCGGGTGCCCCGTTCTAGCCATGTTTTGGCTAGGGCGGGCCAATTCTGCGCCCAGCCAGCACACCATGAGGAACAGTCCGACGAACGGCAGATACGCGTAGCGGTCGGCCATGGCTTGCGTGCCCACTTGCACGACGCCGATCATCGGGACCAGCGTCCCCAGAAACCATAACCAGCCGACGGTGAGATAGCGGCGTCGATAGGCAAGTGCAACCGCCGCTGTGATGGCCAGCAGGATGAAGGCTGCTCCTCCCACTTGCCATGCAGGATATGGTTTGAGCGGGTAGGGATAGAAGAGCGCCAGCCCCGACGGCCAAAAGGCCTTCCCTAGATATCGCGCGTAAGAAATGAGCGCGTTCTCCAGCCGCAACGCAAATCCGTAATAACTCGTTGCGCCGCCGCCGGCCTGCGCGTTCACGGTGAAGACGGCACTCGCCGCGCACAGAGCCAGGAGCGGCAGCTTCTCCAGGAGCAACCATCGCCATTCGCTGTTCGCTGTTGGCTGGGTGCCCCGTTCTAGCCCGGTTTTGGCTAGGGCGGGGCCTTTCGTCGCAACAGCGAGCCTTCCCAGCGGCCAGTAATCCCACAGCAGCAGCACGAACGGCAGCGTAATTACCTGCGGCTTCGACATCAGTCCCAGTGCAAACAGGGCGGCGACAACCAGGTAGCGGGTCATTCGCGGATTGCAGGCATACCAGCGGTACGCGGCCAGCGTGAGCAGAAAGAAGAACATGCTGAGCAGGTTCTTGCGCTCCGCAATCCAGGCCACGGTTTCGACGTTGACGGGGTGAAGAGCGAACAGCGCGGCCACCATCCAACTGCGCCCAACGAAACCCGTCGCCCGCTGCAGCACCCAGAACAGCAACAGCGCGTTCACGATGTGAAGCAGAACGTTCACGTCGTGCGGCCCGGCGGGATCCAGGTCGAACATCTGCGTGTCGAGCGCATGCGAGATCCACGTGACCGGGTGCCAGTTGGCCGCATCCCGTGCGGTCAGCGCCCACTTGAACGTCTCCCAGTGCAGCCCGGCTTTGACGTGGAAGTTGTCGGTGACGTAGTCGGCGTCATCGTAGTTGGCGAAGGGCTGCCAATGGACGGGATAGTAGACAGCGACGACGGCGACCGCCAGCACCAGGCCGAGAAAAATCTTCTGCGTGAGTGGAGAAGCGAGCCGGCCCTCCAGGCGGAAATGATTCTGTTGTACAGGCCTCAGATCAACAGACGTCATCCATTCCTCTCGGACTCCGGCGGTTTGTCCATCAAGTGCGTCGCCAATCTCCTGATTCTACAAAGATCGACCGGCGCGGCTATCCCGGCAAGTCGTTAATTCAATGGCTGAGCCTTGCCGCAGCTTCCTGGCTTTGCTGGGCCGCCGTAACATCTCCGAGCCGGCGATACGCCGCGGCCATATTGTTCCATGCGGCGGCTTTCACTTCAGAGTCGTGCGTCACGCTGATCGTCTTCTGGTATCGCGCGATAGCGGCGGAGAAATTGCCCTGCTTCTGCTCATAGATTCCGATGTTCAGGTTGCCAACGGGATCATCCGGGTAAATCGCGACCGCTTTGTAGAAATGTGAGATGCCTTCCTCGGTTCGTCCTTCCGCCAGCAGGGCCTTGCCCAGATTGTTTTCGGCGAGAAAATTGCCATCCGTGACTTGAGCCGCGTGCGACCACAGGGCGAAATCACTCTGCCAGTAGCCGACCTGGCGATAAGCGGTCAGTCCCAGCGCCAGCAGCAGGGCCACGCTGACGCTGCGCAAGATGGTGGCGGGAAGATGCTTCTGCTCAGCCCAGTCCGCAACGCCCCAGCAAATCATGATGAACAGCCCGATGAACGGCAGATACGCGTATCGGTCTGCGATGCCCTGTTTCCCCTGATAGCCAACGCCCTCTAAGCCCAGCATGGGCACCAGCGTTCCCAGGAAAAACAGCCAGCCCACCAGCAGATAAGGGCGTCGCCGCCAGTTTGCAACCGTGGCCGCGGTCACCAACGCGAGGAACAACGCCGCCGACGCTGCTTGCCATAACGGAACGTGATCCGGATGTGGGTAGAAGGCCGACAACCGCGCCGGCCACAGGGCTTTGCCGATGTACTCGACGTAGGAGACGAGCGCACACTCCAACCGAAATCCCAGCGGATACCACGTCTTGGTGGCATCGGCGCGCAGCCCGTTCATGGTCATGGCTGCACTGACTCCAGCCAGCGCGAACAGCGGGATCTTCTCCCACACCAGTCGAGAAAACTTGAACCGAGGCGCGCCACGATCCGCCGCCTGTTCCTCAGCCTCTACCGACAGTCGCCGCAGAGGCCAGTAATCCCACAACAGCAGCACAAAGGGGAACGTAATCACCTGCGGCTTGGACATCAATCCCAGAGCAAACAAGACGGCCACAACGGCGTACCGTCCGGCGTTGCGATCTACCGTGTACCAGCGATAAGCCCCCAGCGCCAGCAGGAAGAACAACATGCTGAGCGAGTTCTTGCGCTCCGCAATCCACACCACCGACTCGACGTTGATGGGATGCAGCGCAAACAGCGCCGCCACCATAAAGCTGCGTCCATTGAAACCGGTGGCCCGTTGCAGCACCCAGAACAGCAGGACAACGTTCAGCACATGCAGCAGCAGATTCACATCGTGCGGACCCGCGGGATCCAGATCGAACAGTTGGCAATCCAGAGCGTGGGAAAGCCACGTCACCGGATGCCACGTGCCGACGTGATAGGTGGTGAACGCCCAGCGCACCGTGTCCCAGCTCAAGCCGTCCTGCACCTTGGCATTCTGCGTGACGTATAGCGTGTCGTCGTAGTTGATGAACGGATAGTGGTTGACCCGGGAATACAACGCTACGGTGACGACGACGAGGACCAGGCTCAGCACGAGCTGGCGCTGCCGCGATGAGGCGACGGGCGGAGATTGAGCTGTCGCGTCAGTCATTGCCCTTGCAGCTTCTTTGCCGCCTCGAAGCACTCGTGCGCCTGCTGGGAATTGCCCAGACTCCTATAAGCGACGCCCATATTATCCCAAGCCTTGATCTTCACGGACGGGCTGGTGGTCAGGATAATCGCCCTCTTGTACTGCTCGATTGCACCGTAAAAGTCGCCATGTTCCTGATCGTAGAATGCAATGTTGAAGGTGCTGATCGGATCGACCGGATGAATGGCCGCTGCCTCGCGGAAGTGTACGATGGCTTCTTCCAGCCGCTTGCGTCCCATCAGCGCCCCGCCCAGATTGTCTTGCGCCACATAGTTGGGTGGCGTCACCTGCACGGTGTGCGTCCAGAGTATTACGTTATCTGACCAGTAACCGATCTGCCGTCGCGCCACGATGCTGAGCGCCAGCACGACGGCAATGCTCACCGCCGGCAACAGCGCGGCAGGCAGACGCTTTTCGGCAGCCCATTCCGCCAAGCCCCAACAGACCATGATGAAGATTCCCAGCAGCGGCAGATAGGCATACCGGTCCGCCATCGCTTGCCGCCCAACCTGTACCAGGCCGATCATCGGGACCAGCGTCCCCAGGAACCACAGCCATCCGACCAGCAAGTAAGGGCGACGGCGGCGCTCCACCACCAACAGGGTGATGGTCAGCAGGATCAGCAGCGATCCGTAGACCTGCCAGGCCCGCAGAGAATCTCCCGGATGTGGGTACATCGGCGCGAGCCCGGTTGGCCAGAAGGCGTTCATCAGATACTTGACGTAAGAGACCAGTCCGTTCGACAGGCGAACCGAGAGCGGCGTCGCGTCGAACGAAAGCACTGCGCCGCTGGCGCGCTGCGCCTTCATGGTCAGCACGGCGCTGCCGGCGGCAATGGCGAAGAGCGGCAGCTTCTCCAGCACTAACGCCCAGAAGGTTTTCTGGGGAAGCCCAGCCGCGGATGCAAGGGGGCCCCGTTCTAGCCTGGTGTTGGCTGGGGCGGGGACTTTCATCTCAAAAGAAAATCGTCCCAGCGGCCAGTAATCCCAAAGCAAAAGGACGAACGGGAAGGTAATGATCTGCGGCTTGGCCATCAGCCCGAGTGCGAACAGCACGGCGACGGCTGTATAGCGAAGCACGTGCGGCTTGGCTGCATACCAGCGCCACGCGCCCAGCGCGAGCAGAAAGAACATCATGCTGAGCACGGTCTTGCGTTCAGCAATCCAGACTGCCGACTCGACATTGACCGGATGCACAGCAAATAGTGCGGCCACCATGAAGCTGCGACCGGCGTAGCCCGTCGCGCGCAACAACACCCAGAACAGCAAGGCCGCATTCAGCGCGTGCAGCAACATGCTGGTTTGGTGATGGCCACCGGGGTTCAATTCGTACAGCTCGACGTCCAGAGCGTGGGAAAGCCAGGTCAGCGGATGCCAGTTGCCGCTGTGGTCGGTGACAAACGCCCAGGTGACCATGTCCCAGGTGAGGCCGTTCTGGATAGAAACGTTGTCGGTCACATAGACGTTGTCGTCGTAGTTGACATAGGGATGCGTTCTGACCGGATAGTACAAGCCGACGCTGAGGACAATCAGCAGCAGTCCCAGAATGTAGGCGCGATTGCCAGACAACGTGAATGAGGCTGCGCGCACTTTCTCATCAGGTTGCAGGCCGACGGAACTCACCGTATCCCCTTCGCTGGACGAGTATAGCTGATGGGAGCCGTCAGCTATCAGCCATCAGCCTAGGCCTGGAACCATCCACTCTTGTCTTGGCTGACGGCTGAGAGCTGACGGCTGATAGCTTCCTCGCGAAGAGCGGTCTACTCCGCCATCGCGTAGTAGCCTTTACGGGCGTGGACCTCCAGCTTTTGCGGAGGCCGTACTTCGATGCGGAGAGCGTGATATCCCGGAGTCGGCTGTTGCGGCGCAAACGAGACATAGTATTGCGTGCGCAGGTCCTGCTCGATCTGCGCAAAGGCAGCATCCAGATTCCGGCTCGACTGCGCCACATAGAGCCGGCCGCCCGTCGCATCGGCCAGACGCTGCAACACCCGGTCGCCGCGATCTACCGCTTCCGGCGCATGGATGGTCAAAGCATAGATCTGAATTTCGTTGCGTTGGGCCGCGGCAATTGCGTTGCCCAAACTGTGAAAGCTCTGCGTGTCATTGCCGTCGGTGAGGACCACAACAGCGCGGTGTACCGGTTTGCCATCAATCTCGGTTTTGGTCGAAAGCTGGCCGTCACAGGCGGAGTACAACGCGTCGAACAATCGGGTGCCCCAGCCCGGTTGCTTCAGGCGCGCAATGGCTTCGATCAATTGCTGCCGGTTCGCGGTTGATTCCTGCCACAACTTTATGTCTCCGCCGAACCCCATGATGAAACCCGTGTCAGTTTGTGGCCGCATAGTCTGCTGCAAGAAATTGACTGCCGCAGCTTTCTCTTCGGGCAGCACGCGTTTGACGGAATCGCTGGTGTCGACAATCAGACCGAGGTGCAGCGGTAGGTCCTGGGCACGCTCGAAGTCGTTGAAGCGGGCCACTGGCGACTGGTTATCGAGAATGTGAACATCCTCCGGGGAAAGGTCCTGGACCACGCGTCCCCGCTCATCGGCTACCGTGAATTGCAGCCGCACTTCGGGAACGTTGTGGCGGAAAGTGTATCCCGGACTCCCTGCCGGAAGGTGGTCGCTGGTTTCCGGCAGGGCCGAGAGCGCGAATGGAACGGCGGCAACAACACGGCTGCCATCATAGCCGGGCGAGGACGCGGACCCACTCGACGATCCGCCATCAGCAATTGAGCTGTCGAAGCGACCAGATGCCCACTCGCTGACGCCCGCCAAGGTCACCCCGCTTAGGGCGAGCGACAACCCTGCGATGAGCGCCGACCTCTGCACAAGAAGGTTATCGGCTGTCCCGCAAAGCAGCTTGAGAAGGAACAGAGATCGGCTCGCGCTAACGTATGGGCAAGGTTTTGTATTGCCGGTAGACGTCCGGCAGCGGCCAGCCATGCCCCGTTGGTGGCACGCAGGCGCTCCGTCTTAGCGGGTCCTGTAGTAACCTATGGCTAGAAGTTAATGCCCTCGGAAAAAGTCTTAATTGTTGATGACGAGAAGCTCGTTCGTTGGTCTCTCCGCCAGAAATGTGAAGAGTGGGGTTATCACGTACTAGAGGCTGACAACGGCTCGGCTGCGCTTCGCGTGGCCCACAACGAGTCTCCCGACTTGGTGTTACTGGACGTGCGCCTGCCCGATATCAGCGGCATCGAAGTCCTCGAACAACTGAAGAAATCCGGCGACGCGCGCGCCGTCATCATGATTACCGCCGACCCCCAGCTTGAGGACGTGAAGACCGCGCTCAAGCTCGGGGCCTACGACTTCGTAGGCAAGCCGCTGGATTTCGACGAGCTCAGCGTCGCCGTCAAGAACGCGCTGGAAGCCACGCGCTTGCGTTCGGAAGTGGAATCGCTGCGCGGCGAAATGCGCCGCCGCACCGGCTATCACAATGTGATCGGCGTCTCCCGCAAGATGTCCGAGCTGCTGGGGTTCGTCAACAAAATCGCTGCCAGCGAGGCCACGACGATCCTGGTGCAGGGCGAGAGCGGCACCGGCAAGGACCTCATCGCCAAGGCCATCCACTACCAGAGCCGCCGTCAGGAGAAGCCCTTCGTAGCTATCAATTGCTCGGCCATCCCCGAAACCCTGATGGAAGCCGAACTCTTCGGCCACGAGCGCGGTGCCTTCACCGATGCCAAGACCATGAAAAAGGGCCTGTTCGAGATGGCCGATGGCGGCACGCTCTTTCTCGATGAGATCGGCGAGCTCTCGCCGCTGCTTCAGGCCAAGCTGCTGCGCGTGCTGGAAGACCAGGTGATCCGGCGTGTCGGCGGCGTGCGCGACATGCAGGTGGACGTGCGCGTGATCGCTGCTTCCAATCGCGATCTGGAGCGAGCGGTTAAAGATGGCCAGTTCCGACAGGACCTCTACTACCGGCTGGCGATCATCTCCATCTTTCTGCCGACGCTGCGCGAACGCAAAGAGGACATTCTGCCCCTGGTGGAATTCTTCATCTCGCGTTACAACCGCAAGTTCCGCAAGAACGTTACCGGCATCACCGACGAGACCCGCAAACTGATGCTCAAGTACGACTGGCCGGGCAATGTCCGCGAGCTGAAGAACGCGGTCGAGAGGGCCATGATCCTGGAAGAGAAGAATGAGCTCCAGCCCGACTATCTGCCGTTTGCAGTAGCGCAGCAACACTCGGTGCTCACGGCGTTCGAAATCTCATCGGCCAACAACGGCGGCAACGCCCCCAAGGAGCTGCCGAATGGGCGCAGCTTGCCCAGGCTGGAAATTCCCGAAGGCGGTACTTCGCTGGAAGAAGTGGAGCGCGAACTGGTGGAGATTGCCATGTCGCAAGCCAACGGCAATCAGACTCATGCCGCCAAGTTGCTCGACATCAGCCGCGATGCCCTGCGCTACAAGCTGAAGAAGTTCGGATTGATTCACGCCGAAGAAGACGAACCCGCAGCCACGCCGTAGGAAACTCTGATTGGGTCGCCCCGACGCTACGGCTTTATCGCGCGGATCTTTACCCGCGTCCCATCGGGCAGGGGATTGCCCGTGAAGTGCGCGACGCCGTCGCGCACCACGCCATTGCATTCCGCCGCGACCGCGGCGCCGCTTCGGACATCGGCAGTGCTGGCCGCCGAAGCTCCCTTTGCGACTCCGCGATCCATGGCCAGATTGGCCAGCCGGTCGGCGTCGCGGTTCTTCTCGCGCAGCACGTGCTTGATCTCAAAGTACGCGAGCTGATCGATCAGCTGCATCGCCTGGCCATGCAACTCTTTCAATGCCGGGCTGCTGACCTTGTACTGGCCTTTGATCTGCTTCACCATTAGCTCGGAGTCGCTGACCACCTTCAACGCCTTAAAGCCATGCTGCAAGGTATAGTTCAGCGCGCCCAGCAGGCCGGAGTACTCAGCGTAATTATTGGTCTGCCTGCCGAGGAACTCGCTGAGTTCGGCCACCGGACGGCCAATCTCATCTTCGATAACAACACCATATCCCGCCGGGCCGGGGTTTCCGCGCGCGCCGCCGTCGATATAGGCAACCAGATATCCCTGATCGTGACTGGTAATCGGTGCGCCAATGAACTCCTGCGAGTGATATTGCGATTTCTCCGGAAACGGGCGGATCGGCATAGTGGGTAGTTTACTCCTTAGATGGCGGGGCTGAAGATCCGACAGCAAGAAGGGACAATGGATTGACCGCTGAAATTCTAATTACCGTCCCAGCGCCAGCCGGGTCGCCAGCCGTTCCGGAAGATCGGCCGCAAGAATCCTCGCCTGGGTTTGCTGAACATCATAGGGAACGCGGTAGAAGGTCACCCTCGCCGGCTTTTCACCATCGGCTTCGTAAAGTGCAAAGGCGGCACGCCAGTCGTTGTCCCGAGGCTGTCCCACCGATCCAGGGTTGAGGAGATATCGTTCTTCGGGCGCGAGCGTCATTTCCGAGCGCACGACGCCGTCGCTGCTTTGATAGCGCGGCGCGAAGGCAAGCGTCTTGCCATCTTTGTAAGCGAAGCCGCCCTGTAGATGAGTGTGCCCGAAGAAGATGACGTCCTGGTGGCCCGGCATGTGAAAGTCCAGGCCGGCGGTCAAATTGTTCAGCACGTACTCATCTTCGTCGCGCGGGGAGCCGTGCACAAACTCGATGCCGGGCAGCTCTTCGCGAAGCAACGGTCCTTGCGGCAAGGCCCTTAGCCAGTTCAGATGGTGGTTCGCCAGTGCGGTCTGCGTCCAGCGCGCCGACATGGCCGCCACCAGGTTGAATTCCGACAGGGCGAGCAGGCCGGAGCAGGCGCGATCGTGATTGCCGCGCACCACCGGGCATCCCATGGCCCGTACACGGTCGCAAACCTCGTTGGGCGAGGCGTTGTAGCCCACGACATCGCCCAGGTTTACTACGCTATCGTAGGCGGGCGCAGCCTCCAGACATGCCTCCAGCGCTTCCAGGTTGGCGTGAATATCGCTGAGCACGAGCAAGCGCATGGATCAGCCGACCTCCGGCACAATCACAGGGCAGCGCGCCAGGTGCCCAGGAGCAACTTCGACCAGCGGCGGCAGCGCGGCCGAACAGCTTGCGATCCGCGAGCGACAGCGCGGCTCGAAGGCGCAGCCTGGCGGCAAGGCGGAGATAGCGGGCACGGCCCCTTCAATGGTCGGCAGCGGTTTGTTCCGATCGGAGCGCAACGTTGGCACCGAGTGTAACAGCCCGCGCGTGTACGGGTGTGCCGGATTGCGAAAAACATCGGTCGCCGTTCCCATCTCGACCACGCTTCCCGCGTACATCACGCCGATGCGGTGCGAGATCTGTGAGACCACGGCGAGATCGTGCGAGATGAACAGCATGGCCAGGGAGAATTTTTCGCGTAGTTCGGCAAGCAGGTCAAGGACCTGCGCCTGGATGGTGACGTCGAGCGCGGTCGTGGGCTCGTCCGCGATCAGCAGGGAAGGACGATTCACGACGGCCATGGCGATCATAACCCGCTGGCGCTGGCCGCCGGAGAGTTGATGCGGATAGTCGCGCGCCCGGCGGTCGGCGTCGTCGATGGCGACGATGCGAAGCGCCTCCACGGCCAGCCGCCACGCCTCAGCCTTGCCGATCTTGCTCGGGTGCGCCCCGCGATCGTCTTTCAAGGGGCGCAGCTTTAGCTGCGCCGAATCAGGCTCACTTAGACTCGGGGCTTCAGCCCCGGCGCGCTCCGCGTGGGCCAGCACGGCTTCGGCAATCTGGTCGCCGACCCGCATCACCGGATTGAGTGCGGTCATCGGCTCCTGGAAGATCATGCTGATTCCCGCGCCGCGGATGCGACGCATCTCCTGTTCCGGTAACGAAAGCAACTCTTCGCCGCGAAACTGGATGCTGCCGCGAATCCGGGCCTGCGGCGGCAGCAGGCGCAAGATGGCCAGGGCACTGACCGATTTTCCCGAACCGGACTCCCCAACCAGTCCCAGCACCTCGCCCGCGCCGATGCGAAAGCTGACGTCGCGGACAGCCGTCACAGTCCCCTGGGCGGTAGTGAATTCGATCCTCAGGTCGCGAACATCCAGCAGCGGAGGCACAGGGCTATGCTAGCAGGACGGGAGAAACCGCTCATCGCACTTTCGCGTACATCACTTGGTCCAGGATCACGCCGTTCTTGATCGCGCTGCGCCGCATGATTCCCTCGCGCTCGAACCTGGCTTTCTCCAATACCCGCATGGACGCCACATTGTGGGAGAAGCAGGTGGCGAAGATGCGGACAATCTTGTAGTTGTCGAACGCCCAGTCGGAGGCTGCGGTCACGGCGCGCGTCGCAAAGCCGCGCCCCCAGAGGGGTTCGGCCAGCCAGTATCCCATTTCCAGACTCAATCGCGCGATGTCCGCGCCCAGCTTGAATCCGATGCCTCCGATCGCCGCGCCTTCGTACTCAATAGCGAAGGACATGGGCACAGCCATGGACCGCACATAGTTCAAATAATCGATGCCGTCGCGCCGGGTATAAGGGTAGGGAAACTGATCGCGCAGATTGGCTGCGATCTTTGGATTATTAGCGGAGCGGAGCAGGGCTTCGAGATCGTCCCTGCGCCAATCGCGTACTTGCAGATCGCCGAGATCGAGCAGCATGAGAAAGCTCTTAGCGGTTAGCCCTTAGTGACTAGCTTCTAGTGATCCGTGTCAGCTGTTTGCTAAAGGCTAAGAGCTAACCGCTAAAAACCGATTCACCGCGCGGCTGGAAGTCCAGGCGTTCAGATCGACATCACTTCCTTCTCTTTGCCTTTGGCCAGTTCTTCCATCTTCTTGATTTCGTCGTCGGTCAGCTTCTGCATCTGCTCCAGCGCGCCGCGCTCTTCGTCTTCGGTGATCTTCTTGTCCTTCATGGCCTTCTTGATCAGATCGTTGCCATCGCGGCGGATGTTGCGGACCGCGGTGCGATGTTCTTCCAGCACTTTGTGCAGATGCTTCACCATGTCCTTGCGGCGCTCTTCGGTCAGCGCGGGCACGGGCACGCGCACCAGTTTGCCATCGTTCATGGGATTCAAGCCGAGGTCCGCGCTGCGGATGGCCTTCTCGATGGCGCCGATCAGGCTGACGTCCCAGGCCTGCACGGTTATCAGCTGCGGCTCCGGCGCGCTGACGTTGGCCAACTGGTTCAGCGGCATCTGCGAGCCGTAGGCGTCCACAGTAACGCTGTCCAGCATATGCACCGACGCTCTTCCGGTGCGCGTCGAAGCCATCTCCTGGCGGAAGTCTTCCACCGCCTTTTCCATGCGGGTGCGGAGTTGGGCAAAGCTGTCCTTCAGGGCGGGAATCGCTGCCATTGACACTTGAGCCATTACGGTTCGCCTCGGAATGAAGTCACAAAACCCTCGATTATAAGCTGTTGGCGGGCAGCCGTCAGCATTTGGTTGAATCGGGGAGTTTTCAGCCGGGCCGGTTGGCTAGAATTTCCTAATCTTCAGCGGCATGTGGATTGCCCTTGTTACGGGTGCGATAGTGCCTTCCGGGCGCCGTCCTCCGCGCATACTTGTAGGCGCGGGAGGCGCTATCGCATCGGAGGCAAATATGTCCGTAGCCGGAATCGCCAGCAGCAGCCTTTCGCAGCTTGCCAATATTCAACGTAACTACCAGCAGGTTCGGGGCGAATTCAAACAACTGGGTCAGGACTTGCAGGCCGGAAATCTGGCGCAGGCGCAGACGGACTTCGTTACCTTGTCGCAGTCCGCAGCCAGCCAGTTCGGCAGCAACAGTCCGGTTGCCAAAGCCCTGAACGCGATTGGACAAGCCCTGCAATCGGGCAATCTGGCGAGCGCTCGGCAAGCGTTCTCGTCGCTTCCCATTGGTATGGCGGACGCTGCCGCCGACTCCCGTCACGGTCACGTCGGCACCACACAGAGCCCGTTCGGGCAAGCTTTGAATCAGCTGGGGCAGGCATTGCAGTCCGGCAATCTGTCGCTGGCGCAACAAGCATTCGCGGCAATGCAGCAGACGTGGCAGCAGGTTGCGCCTAATGCCGTGCCGGGCCCGGGTGCCAGCGGACTCGCGACGGGTTCGTCGGGCGCAAGTATCGACGTAACAGTCTAGCTGGTCGATTCAGTTCACCCCTTCGCCCGCCGGCTCGCCTAGTCCGATAACCCACGCCGCGGTTGCGTCCCGTATCCCTCGAAAGAGGCGGAGCGAAACTTCCGGAAAGTGCCACTGTCCCACTGTCGCCGATAGCATTCCTCGCCCTTCCAAAGGCCTTGCTACATCCCGCTAGCAAAAACAGGCCTTCCATGTAAATTCTGTCTTGCGGTTACTACGACTAAAGGCTTAGGATAGAGAAGTTGGGACTGGCTCCTCGTACATTCCCAAAATAAAATCTAAAATCTGCAGCTCCACGTTCGAAAGTCAAAGCATTCCCTCATGCACAGCGCCACTCGATCTGTGTGCGAGTACTCCCAGGAGAGACTAAGATGGCGTGGTACGCTTATTGCCTTACCGAGCAGCAGGGCCTCCAGAACGGTACACGAGCCCGGCGCCCTTTCGCGATAGAGAACCTTCGAGGCGTGAATGGCGCTTCGATTCTGGCCTACCCCAGCGGTGATTTCGCCGTAATCGTCAGCGAGTATTCCACCGCACAAACTCTCAACCAACAAGCCATCGTCGACCACTCCCGTGTCGTCAGTGAGTGCTTTCGCACCCTTACCGTCCTTCCTTTCCGTTTTGGCACCATCTTCGATACCGATGAAGCCTTGCGGCGCGCTGTAAGGGCGAACCGCAGGACCTTCCTGGAAACGGTTGACCGTTTGCGCGGCAAAGCCGAAATGCACTTCAAACTTCTGGTGAAAGACGGCATGCTGGAAGAAGCGATTTTGGAACTGCCCAAGGGCGTGGGAGGCGAGTATCTGCGCCAACTGCGGGAGCACGCGACGCGTGACCGGGAACGGCAGACCAAGGCGCGCGCGCTTTCCATGCAGGTGCACAAACTGTTTTCGCCTCTGGAGGAAGACGTGATCTGCAAGCGTACCGACTCCGGCGGTATGCTTATTGACTTTGCCCATCTGATCGATTCCAACGCCGTGGCCAAATATCAGAACCGCTATGGCACGGCCACACGGCACTTCAAGGACTGCCACGTCACCATCACAGGCCCCTGGCCGCCGTATCATTTCATGCCAGGCAAGCTCCGCACCGTGTCGGGTGGAAGCTAAGTATTTTCTCTGGAAGGGCGGCTGGTCGAGGCCGCCCTTTTCGATTCCCATCCTTTACAGCCCCTTTACCGAAAACTCTCCCCGGTAGTCCCTATCCAAGTTGCGGCGCAGTCACAATTATTCCCGCAAGCCACGATCAGGTAATCTCAGGACCGGCGGTTCCTGCATCCATGCGGGCTTTTTGCGTCTAACGTGTAGTTGATCCGAAGAGCAGGTACTTAGCATCCAATTGTTGGATCGGCCGACATACCAAATGACTGTGATGTGCGGAGTTGACGTAGGTTCTTCCAGGCGCATATGATTCCCGTTCGCACACTGCGTTTTTGACCGCCAGGCCAGTCAGGCTCCAGTGCGGGATCGGCGGGGTAAAGTAGCTATGGACAGAAAGAAGCTCGAAGGTTTCAAGAAGCGGTTAGAGGAGCGCCAGCGGGAGTTGCGGCATGCCATGACCCGTACGGCCCAGGATGGCCGGGACGCCGACGTGGAGTCTGCGCAGGACATAGCCGACCGGGCTGCCAACTCGTACAACAAGGAATTCCTGTTCCATCAGAGCAACAACGATCGCCAGTTGTTGCAGATGGTGGACGGCGCACTCGAACGGATCCGCGAAGGAAGTTTTGGCCAATGCATCTCTTGCGGCGCGGAGATTAATGCCAAGCGCCTAGAGGCCGTGCCCTGGACCCGCCACTGCATCGAGTGTCAGGAAAAGCTGGAAAAGGGAATGCTCGAGCACAGCAGCATCTAGTTCGTTTGATTGGAAAAATGCGAGCCGCCCCGGTGAGGGCGGCTCTTATCATTTGCGACGGAGCAGCTTCTTCAATCTTCCGTGTGCGGTTTCATCTGCCCGCAGCGCAGATAGCGGTTGTGCCAGCCCAGCGATTCGGTCATGAGGTGCGGTGTGTGCCGTCCATACGACAGGCGTTCCGCACGATTCAGGTAATCGACCAGCAAAGGTTTGTAATCGGGCGAGGCGCACTTCTCGATGATGAGGTGGGCGCGCTGGCGTGGAGACAATCCACGCAGATCGGCCAAACCCTGCTCGGTCACGATCACGGATACATCGTGTTCCGTGTGGTCCACATGTGAAACCATCGGCACGATCGTCGAAATGCTGCCTTTTTGCGCGAGCGAAGGTGCCATGAAGATGGAGACATATCCGTTGCGCGCGAAGTCGCCGGAACCGCCGATCCCGTTCTGGATGCGCGATCCCATCACGTGGGTCGAGTTTACGTTGCCGTAAATGTCGGCCTCGATCATGCCATTCATGGCGATGACGCCAAGCCGGCGGATGATTTCAGGGTGGTTGGAGATCTCCTGCGGGCGCAGAACGATCTGCTTGCGATAGCTCGCCATATCGGCGTTGACTTCGGTCAGCATCTCCGGGCTCAGCGAAAACGCGGTTGCCGAGGCTGCGACGAGCTTGCCCGATTTCAGCAGGCGAATCATGCCATCCTGAATTACTTCGGTGTACGAGGTGAAGCCTTCGAACGGGCCTTCTTCCAAGCCGAACAGCACGGCATTGGCGATGTTGCCCACGCCTGACTGCAGCGGCAGCAGGTTAGCGGGAATGCGTCCCTTCTTCACTTCCCAGGCAAGGAATTCCAGAATGTGTCCGGCAATGCGGCGTGAGTTTTCATCCGGGGCTTTGAACGGGCTGTTGCGGTCCGGCGAATCGGTGAGCACGACAGCCGCAATCTTCTCGATCGGTACTTCAAGGTAGGGACTGCCGATGCGCTGCCCCGTGTGCGTCAGTGGAATCGGTCCGCGGTTGGGCGGCGGCTGCAGACCGTAATAGATGTCGTGCATGCCTTCGAGTGCCGACGGCTGCCAGGAATTTACCTCGATGATCACACGCTCGGCCTGCTCGATCCAAGTCTTGTTGTTGCCGATGGACGAGCTCGGAACCAGGCGTCCGTCTTCCAGCACCGCCGTCACTTCAATCAGCGCCAAGTCGAGCTTGCCGAGGAATCCGTATTCCACAAACTGCGCGACATGGCTCAAGTGGATGTCCATGTACTCCATCTCGCCGGCATTGATGCGTTTGCGGGTTTCGGGATCAGACTGATAAGGCAGGCGTAGATGAATGCCGCCGGCCATGGCGAGCGCGCCGTCTAATTCAGGACCGGTGGAGGCGCCGGTGAAAATGCTGACTTGAAATTTCTGGCCCCGCAGGTTGGCGTCGGAGATGCGACGCGCCAGCGCCATCGGCACAGCTTTGGGGTAGCCGGAGCCGGTGAAGCCGCTCATGCCGATCTGGTGACCGTGGTGGATCAAAGCGGCCGCTTCTTCGGCGCCCATGATGCGGTTTGCCAAGCTTGAATTCAGTACACGGGAGGTGGTCGGAACCACAGCGGTTGACATTAGGAGTGCCTTTCAAACATAAGAAGTCGCTGGGCGCGGCTATGCATTAACCATAAACAGTGATGAGAAAGCAGTCAGTGAGGCAGGTCACAAGCCGGGGGGGGGGACCTGGCATCGGGGAGAGCGCTGAATGGGATGGGAGCCACCAAGAAAAAAGAGACCTGGAGCGCTCCCACTCCAAGTCTCTCTATCTCGTGATGTAGCATCGCTTGGGCTACCATCACGGTCTCCGGGCCATCGGAGAGCCTGTTCGTGCCTTCTCAGGTTCCAGGGTCAATGCTCGACGTCTCTGGATTTCCCTCGGCTACGATTGCGAAGTAACTGCTGCAAGCCAAGTGCCAATTGGAAGCGCTGCAAAGCAATTTAGAAGCGGCTTAAGTTCCATTCACATACAGGAGAACGACTGGAGCAAGAGGAACAAGCCGGGCCGAGTTCGAGCCATTTTCCTATCCGATTGGATAGCTGCAACTATCTGTTTGGTTAGGCACTTTTCCGGCAGCGTCGGTAGTGTTACGACGCGAAGAAGCTGCGTCATCATCCACGTCTACGATTCCGTGCGCGACCTGCAAAGAAGTCAGCTACACTAGCTGCCTTGGGGGCGGACTTGGACTCGAGAGTAGTGGTGGTTTCGGGACCTTCGAAGGGAACGGTGGTAAGGCTTACTGGCGACCAGCTCTCGGTTGGCCGGGATTCTGCCAACCATCTTTGCCTGCGTGATCGCGCGGTTTCGCGGCGGCACTTCTCGATCAGCAGGACCGATGCCGCGTTCCAGCTCATCGACCTGGAAAGTCATAATGGCACATTCGTAAATGGCATTCCGGTGCGGCGTAAATTTCTGACGCACGGCGATACGGTTCGCGTCGGCCGGTGTGAACTGGTGTTCCTGATCACGGAAGACGATCAGCCGACTTGCCAATCTGTACACTTCAAGGAGCACGATACTGTCGACCTGTTGACCACGTCCAACGTACGCGCCTATTCCTCGCCGTCGCATCCGGGCACCGATGTCGGGCGGATGGCCCGCGACCTGAATGCCCTTTTCAAGATCGCCAACACGATTAATTCCGTCCGTGATCTCGAAGTGCTGCAGCGACTCCTGCTGCAATTGATCGGTGAAGTCATACCCGCGGACTCTGGCGCCATTGTGATCCTGCGCCACGCCGATGAGGAACCCAGTTCCAGTTGCGTCTGGCAGCGGCACGCCAACTCCAACCCGCAGATAAGCATTCGGCGTGAAATCGTACAGCGCGCCTTGTGGGAGCGCTCGCCTATCCTCAGCCGTCCACTCCCAGATTCAAACGAGAAGGAAAGCATTCTGTGCGTCCCCATGGTTGGGGTGGAAAGGACCGTCGGCGTGCTGTATATGTCCGCTATCGAATCCGCGGACGAGTTTGAAGACGGGCACATCCACTTTCTGAATTCGGTTGCCGGCATCGCCGCGGTCACACTGGAAAACGTTCTGGCGACCGAGTCTTTGCGCAGTGAGAATCGTCGCCTGCAAGCGGAACTCGACGTCGAAGGAGTGATTATTGGCGAAAGCAAACCCATGCGTCAGGTGGAAAATTTTATCGCTCGAGTGGCGAAGAGCGATTCCACCGTCCTGATTCGAGGTGAGAGCGGCACCGGCAAGGAGCTTGTGGCCCGGGCCATCCATCGCAATAGCTTGCGCGCTGACAAACCGTTCGTCGCCATCAACTGTGCTGCCATTCCCGAGGCACTGCTGGAGAGCGAGTTGTTCGGCCATGAGAAAGGTTCGTTCACCGGAGCTATCGCTACCAAGAAGGGAAGGTTGGAGATCGCCGAAGCGGGAACGATCTTCCTGGATGAGATCGGCGAACTGGCGCCCATACTCCAGGCCAAGATCCTGCGGGCCGTCCAGGAACATGAATTTGAGCGCGTGGGTGGTACACGGACACTGAAACTGGCAGCACGGGTGATTGCGGCAACCAACAAGAACCTGGAGGAGGCCATCAAGGCAGGCCAGTTCCGCCAGGACCTTTACTACCGCCTGAACGTGGTTTCCGTCGTAGTGCCGCCGCTGCGCGAACGTCCTGACGACATCCCTCTTCTGGCAATGTATTTCGCGGCCAAGTATTCCGAAAGGTGTAAGCGTCCGTTGAAAGGTGTCTCTTCGGCCGTGCGCTCGCTGCTGGTAAGCTACAGCTGGCCGGGCAATGTGCGCGAACTGGAGAACGCCATTGAGCACGCCCTTGTTCTCGGGACCAGCGAGGAAATTGTTCCCGACGACTTGCCTGAGGCGCTGCTGGAAGTGCAACCAGAGGAGAACAGCAGCGTAAAATACCACGACCAGATCAACCATCTCAAGAAGCGAATGATTGCCGATGCGGTGAAGCAGGGCAAGGGTAGCTACACCGAAGCCGCCAAGCTGCTGGGAATCCATCCTAACTATCTGCACCGTCTGATTCGCAACTTGGACATCAAGTCAGACTTGAAGAAGGAGGACGTGGACTGACGTTGGCGGGACTGCGCCCGGGCAGGTCCTTGCTGCCACCCGGCGAATGCATTTGTTTCATTGCGGTTCACGGCGTGATAGTGTTTCTGCGAAGTGCAAAATGTGAGGAGCGCATGACCTCAAACTGCAGCCGAAGTGCTCTTGCTGTTCTGGCGGCCTGTCTTGTATTTCTTCCCGGCTGTCATCGGCCCGCGAAAGACTCCGGCCCGCTGTATATCATGCTTATGTTTAACGGTGGAGCTTGTGAACAGAACGGTTCTTCCGGCGTTATTGAGGCTGCTCAGGACCGGGTCATAATCTATCAGACGGCAGCCGAGCTCGCCGAGTTTGAGGTGCGGTTCGTGGCGTGTCCGTTTGGTTCCTGTCCCGTGAGTAGTCCCCACGGAATGTCTGTCAATGTAGGAAAGCCGAATCCGGGTACAGCCGGCACGACATTTGCCTATGCCGGAGTTAAGATTGATAACCAGCCATGCAACAATGCCAGCTCAATGGGGTTGCGCGTGAAGCTTGCTCCGTAGCGGCATTGTCATAGCTCGTCCCTTTAATCCTCCGCCAGGTTGGCTCATTCCCCTGTTATTTGCTTGACAGCTGCCTGCGCCATGCTACTGTTTGTTAAAGATTAAAGAAAGTGAGGCGACCTATGGCGTCACGTTACAGGTGGCTCGCTCTCGCAGTTCTGGCCGCTTTCCTGGTTGGTCTTACAGCTGTCAGCATGTAAGGGCTGCCCAACCGGTTACGCAGTACATCAGTCTCAGTTACAACAATGGCTCTTGCCAGCAGAATGGTTCATCCGGTGTCATTGACATCTACCAGAACCAGCCGCTCGTCTTTAAGGGAGCCACTTCGCTAAACCAATTCCAGGCGCAGTTTACTACTTGCCCGTTCAGTTCCTGTCCCGTAAATAGTCCCAATGGATCACCCGTTAATGTGGGCCAGCCCACCGGGACGGTGGGCACTACCTACAACTACAGCAGCATTACCATTAACAATCAGTCTTGCAGTGGCGTCGGATCGATGGGACTGCGCGTTAAGAGCGGTCCATAGAAGCTCAGGGGCCGGTGACCAGCGAGCGAAATCCCGGATTTTGCCGTAGGTTCGCGAAATCCGGGCTATCGCGTATGACATTGCGAGAGTAGCCCGTTTGCTTGGCCTTCTTAAGGTATAAGAGAGCTTGGTCCGGTTCATTAAAGCGGTTGTGTACGATAGCAGCGCGAAACAGTATGTCGCCATCGGAGGGCGCCGCTTTCAGCGCTCTTTGCAAGTAGTTATATGCCGCGTCTTTATTCCCCACCATGGCGGAATAGTCGGCAAGGTAGGCTAATACGGAAGCATCATCCGGATTGACTTGCAGCTTGGAAGCTGCGATGGCAATCGCCTGGCTATATTTGGCCGTCGATTCGTTTCGGCGATCGGCACTCCAGTAGAGCGCATCCGCCAGGTTTCCCCAATTCATCCAGTCGCGTTCGTCGAGCTTGAGCGCTTGCTCTAAAGCTGTTATTGCCTCCGGATTGCGGTGCATCAGGGTATAGGTGTAGCCCAGGTTGCTATAGGCATCGGAACTCGGGTGCAAAGCGATGGAGCGATTGAACGCCTGGATGGCTTCGGGGTAGAGGCCTTGTGCGACGTAAATTGCTCCCAGATTGAAATAACCGAAATAGTTGTTAGGCGCAAGTTCGGTCGATTTCAGAAATGCCTGCGCGGCATCGGCGTAACGGTTCTGACTGAAATAGAACTGGCCTAGCCAGCTATACGCGAGCCAATAGTTGGGCCGAAGAGCAACAGCCTGTTTGTATGCAGCTTCGGCGTCCGCAAACTTCCGCAGATTGGTATAAGCATCAGCCAGACCACGCAAGGCGTCCTCGTTCCCCGGCTCTGACTTCATGACGCGCTGGAATTCGTCGACGGCTTTGCCGTATTGGCCAGCCATGTTGTAGACGCCTCCCAGGCAGACATAGCCTTCCACCAGGTTCGGGTTCAAGGACAACGCCTTCTCGCAATTGCGCGAGGCCTTGTCGATCCAGTCGTTGTCCTTGGCGAATTGCCGGAATCCAGCCAGATACGTCCTGCCCAGACCTGCGTAACCCAATGCATAGGTAGGATCGATCTTGATTGCCTGAGAGAATTCAGCAATCGCGTTATCAATGTCTTCGGGCTTGCTGAACTCCAGCAGATAGCCGCGCCCCTGGATGTAAGCCTGGTAGGCTGCCGGCTGCGTGTCCTGGCGCACGGTCAGTTTTTGGCGCTCCGCCGGATCGATTCGCGCCGGCAACATGTCCAGCGTTTCGCTCACCACACGGTCCTGAAGTCCAAAGCTGTCGCCGGCATCGACGGTTAGGGTCCGGGCGGCCAGTTGCCGGTGGGTCTTTGCGTCCACCAAGTAACTGTTGACGCGAATGGTCTGTCCTTCTTTTTGTAAGCTGCTCTCCAGCACCAGGTCACTGCCAAATTGGCGCCGCGCATCCTCCACTGTCTTCACGCCTTGATCGCGAAGATCGCGAGGCGAAACGATCAGGATGGAGTCGCTGCCGCTGGCTTCCACCAGTTTGGCGGTGAGCGTTTCCATCAGTCCGATGCCCAGCGCATTGGTGGCGCTATCCTGGCCCACCGTGTCGATGGGCAACACTGCCAGGATTCTCTGCTGAGGCGCCCACAACCACTTAATCAGGAATCCAATCGCGATTCCAGCCAGCAATACTGCGGCTACGCCCAACACCAGCTTTCGCTTTCTCCGCTTTGCCTCTACTTCCACTACGTCCGTGCGGCGCAGGGTCTCGGTGGCAATTTGATCGCCAGCCAGCAGTCGGGTCAGATCGGCACACATCTCGCCGGCGGACTGATAACGCCGCTCGCGGTCCCGGTCCAGCGCGCGCAGGATCACGGCCTCCAGAGCAGGGCTGACTTGGGGATTCAGGAGGGATGGCCTGACCGGGTCGTAATGAAGAATGGCATCGATCACCAGTGGCGGCTGCTTGTCAGGAAAGGCGCGCTTGCCGGTGGCCATCTCGTAGAGCACCGCGCCTGCCGCCCAAATGTCCGCGCGCTCATCCCCCACTTCAGTCTTCAACAACTCCGGCGCCATGTAGGGCAGCGTTCCGCTTAGCGAGATATCGGAGGTGAGATTGCATGTCTCCGCTTTTTCATCGACGGGTTCGTTTACGTGGGCCAGTCCGAAGTCGAGGATCTTGACCTGGCCGTCGCGATTCAGGCGAATGTTGCCTGGCTTCAAATCGCGATGCAAGACGTGTTCGCGGTGGGCGGCCGCAAGTCCACTTAGCAACTGGACGCCAAGCTCCAGGACCATCTTCGGCGGCAGCGGCTGACCGCCGATTTTCGCATCCAGGTTGAGTCCCGGAATGTACTCCGTAACCAGGTAGTCGATGCCATTTTGCTGGTCGAAGTCGAAGGCCATGGCAACATTGGGATGGTTTAGCCTGCCAACCGCCAGCGCCTCCTTGCGGAACTGCTCGCGGCCGGTCTCCTGGCTGAATAAACTGGGGGGCAGGATTTTAAGCGCGACATCGCGGCGGAGCTGCTCATCGTGGGCGCGAAAAACCACGCCCATGCCGCCCGCCCCGATCTGTTCGATCAGGCGGTAATGTCCGAAGACCTGGCCGATGCTGGGAGTTGGCGGTGTCATTGATTCCGGATATTAGGCCGCTGCAAGAAGCGCATCAATTAAGGCTGCCCGGAAAAGAGCACGGTATGCGCACCGACCCCCCAAGTGTAGCCTACCGCTGGGCTCGCGCGACAGTCCTAAGCGGACTGTAAGCACTGCGCTTCATACCTTGAGGAAGATGTGTGTGCGATAAAGCCACCACACCGGAACGAAGCACAGACCCAGGACAACCAGCGAATGCAACAGCGAGGCCAGCCCGGCTGAATCCATCCATGCCAGTGAATGCAGGAAAGTGTAACCCTTCCAACTCAGCCAGCCGCCAATCAACTCCGCAATCACATAGGCGGCAATCGAGTTCATGCCGAAGATCAGGAACGGCTTGCTCCACGCGCCCCGATACAGCTTGATGTCGCTTGACCAGTAGCACGCCGCCAGGCAGATCAAGGCGCAACCCGCCGTGAACAATACGTAGGAGCTGGTCCACAGGTTCTTATTAATGGGAAACCAGACTCCCCATAGTTCGCCGGCAATCACGCCAGCCGCACCGCAAGCGAACATTCCTGCCAGCTTCTTCTGCGCGGTTCGTTGGGAGCGCAACCACTCGCCCGTCAGAACGCCGCAAAGGGCGGTGGCGATTGCCGGCAGTGTGCTGAGAATTCCCTCCGGGTCGCGCGTTGGCTCCCACAGATGACCGAGCATAAACTTGCGATCAAGGTAGGCGGCCAGGTTCGCATCCTGGTGCAGCAGCGGGATATCGCGGCCCGGCACGCCGTAGCCCGGCACCGGGACGTAGCGCATCAGGACCCAATAGCCCAGCAGCAGTCCCACAATCCATGCGGCTCGACCGCGGATGCTCGCGAACAACGTAAGCAGCGCTGCCGCGCAATACACCACAGCAATTCGTTGTAGCACTCCCGGGATTCGCCATCCGCCAAATTCAAGCGCAGCCAGGCCGTTCAGCCCCAGGCCGATCGCGAATAGAACCGCACTCCGGCGGAAGGTGTGCAGAACAAGCGTGCGCCGCGATTCGCCGCGATTGAGGCGGGAGTGAAACGAGAAGACCAGCGAAACCCCGACGATGAAGAGAAAAAATGGGAAAACCAGGTCGGTCGGCGTCCAGCCATTCCAACGTGCGTGCTGCAGCGGCCAGTAAGCGTCATCGCTGCTCTGATTGTTGACCACGATCATGGCTGCAATCGTGGCTCCGCGAAACAGGTCAAGCGAAAACAAACGTTCTTGTGCAGGACGCGTCTGCTCAACCCGATCCACGGCGACTGCGGTTGCGGTGCTCATGCTGGCGTTGACGATTGTACAGGCATGAGCCGTGTAAACATTGGGAATACTATGGTCATCGGCTCTTCGAAAACTGCGCCTCGGCGAACTCGGTGACGCGCTCAAGCGCGGCCTGCATCTCGGCATGGAAGCGCTCCATGGCGTCTTCGCTGGCGTCAGGCGGGACGAAGATCTTGCGGGCAACCCCCACATGAATTCGCGAGAAGGGCTTCGGGATCACCAGCGCGTCCCAGGTCTTCAACACCCACCCGCGCTCCACCGCGACATAAAAAGCCGTAATGGGCACCCCGCTCATTCGCGCCAGCAGCACCGGTCCCTTCTTGGCGACATAGCGCGGGCCACGCGGACCGTCGATGGTAAACGCCACTCCATTACCCTCAGCCAGCATTGTGTTCATCTCCATCAGCGCACGTTGCCCGCCCCGCGTACTTGAGCCGCGCACCGGCACGAAGCCGAACCGGCTGATGACCCGGGCAATGTATTCGCCGTCGCGGCTTTGGCTGGTCATCACCGCCAGGTGCCGATGGCGAAAGAGCCAGGCTGCAGGCAACACACAGCGGTGCCAGAAGGGAAAAATGCCGGGATGAATCTCGTCGAGGCCCTGGATGGCGCCTTCCTCAAACGTCATGGTCTCACGCAGAGTGCATCCGATCAGCCGCAGCAGCAGAGGCACGATCCAGGAAACCAGGCTGATCCGCGCGCGCTCCAGCAGCGAGAGGCGCTTGCCTCCGATGTCGCCGGAATTGTCGCTAGGCTTTTCAGGCACGCGAGAATTCTACCCTGCGTACCTGAGCCAGCGGCGCAACTCGGGAAGCGTAGGGCGCTTGCCATACATCAGAATGCCGATGCGGTAGATGCGGGAGGCCAGCGCCAGCAGACCGTAGACGGTTGCCACCATGATCGCGATGCAAAGCGCTATCTGCCACAGCGGCGGCTGCACCACCAGAATGCGGACCAGCATCAGGATGGGGGCGAAGAACGGGAAAATCGAAAGCCAGAAGGCGAGTGGCGAGTTTGGATGCTGAATGACCGCGTTCATCAGAAAAACGGCGAGAATGATGGGGATCATCGCCGGCCACTGCATCTGCTGCGCCTCGTGGTCGGTGTTCACCATGGAGCCGATCGCAGCATACATGGAGCTGTAGAGCAAATAACCCAACAGGAAGAAGATGGCAAAGGCGGCCATGCCTGCCGGCGGGATGTGTACTTCGCCTAGAAATGACTTGGCCGAAAGCAATCCGGGCACCGAGAATAGAGTCGCGAAGATGACCCATACCAGGATCTGGGTCAGCCCCACAGCGCCGACGCCCAGGATCTTTCCTGCGAGCAGCTCTTTGGCAGTGACCGAGGAGAGCAGCACCTCCAGAATGCGCGTGTTCTTTTCTTCGACTACGGAGCGCATCACCGAAACCCCGTAGATCAAAACCACCAGATACAGCAGCATCACCATGGCGAATGCCGTGAGAAAGACGGTCGTGCCGCTGCTTCCCTCCTTGCCCTTCTCAATGCGGACCGTATTGAGCACGATGGGAGTAAGCAGCGCGTCGGCTTCCGCTCCACTCATCCCTTTCTGCTCAAGCCGCCGCTTGGTGACCGCAGTCCTGATCGCATTGCGGAGTTCGCCGGACTGGTGAAAATCCGCAGCTTCCTTGGTGCTGTAGGTTACTTCGTGGTTCGCCAGCGCGTCATCGGTGAGCCAAAGAAAGCCGTTGATCCGGCCGTCGCTCACCTGCTCGTCCAGGCGGTCGCGTTCGGCGTCCGTGCTGTTGGTATCGACCTGGATGACATACACCGGCGGCGCCCCTGCTTCAGCGGAAAGAGTGCTCTTGGGTTTAGGTGCTTTCAGTTCCTGATCGACCGCCATGGCGAGTTGCGGATTGTTGGCCACGATGACGATGCGCCGCTCGCCGCCGGAATTCATCTCCTCGATCTTGGCGGGGATAAGAACGCTGCCGGCCATGAATGCCGGCATGAGCAGCGTGAAAATTACGAACGAGCGCGAGCGCACCCGCTCCAGATATTCCCGCTGGATCAACGTCCAAACGTTATGCATGCTTCCCCACCTGGTCGATGAAGATCTCCTCCAACGAAGGCTCCAACAATTCGAAGCGGCTGATGCGGGCGTGATCCACGGCCATGCGCAACAACTGTTGAGCGTCGGCCCCCGGCTTTAACCGCAACTCTACATAGTTGCCATAATTGTTGAAGGACTCCACCAGGTCGCAGTTTTCCAGCCTGGGATCGCCTTCATACTGCATCTGCACATGGTTCTTGCCGTAACTCGCCTTGATCTTTTTCAGATCGCCTTCCAGGATCGCGTGGCCGTGGTCGATCAGGCAGATGGCATCGCAAAGCCGCTCCACCTGGTCCATACGATGAGTGGAGAACAGAATGGTCTTACCCGCCCGCTTCAACTCGATCAGAACGTCCTTCAACATAACCGAGTTGGCCGGGTCGAGGCCGGCGAAGGGCTCATCCATGATCACCAGTTCGGGATCGTGCAAGAGCGCGGCCACAAACTGTATCTTCTGCTGCATTCCCTTGGAGAGTTCCTCGACTTTCTTGTGCGTCCAGTCAGAGATTTGCATGCGCTCGCACCAGGCCAGCGACCGCTTGCGGGCTTCCTGTTCAGAAAGGTTGTGCAGGCGGCCGAGGAACACGAGGTGATCGAGCACCTTCATGCGCTTGTAGAGGCCGCGCTCCTCGGGCAGATAGCCGACACGATGCAGGAGCCCGCGATGGAACGGCTCGCCGAACAGGCGGACTTCGCCCTCGTCAGGCATGGTGATGCCGATCATCATGCGGATGGTCGAGGTCTTGCCTGCTCCGTTGGGTCCCAGCAGCCCATAGACGCCGCCCGCACGAATGGCCAGCGAAAGATTGTCTACGGCCACAAAGTGGTCGTAGGATTTGCGGATTCCCCGCAGCTCGACAACGTCAGCCATAAATTCAGTTTCGAGTTTCGAGTTTCAAGTTTCGAGCCCCGACCCGTCACCAGTTCCAGGCGCAATCGTTCGAAAGCCGAAGGCGTCAATCCCTGAGCGAATCAATCAAGCCGTTAAGTATCCGCAGCACCTCGTGCGATTGGGTCTCAAGTTCGCTGGAGACCTTCGCGTCCAAGTACGGCAGATCAGTGGCGATTAACACCTGAGTCTCAATGTCGAGAAGCAATCCTCGAGCTAGCGCAAGGAACTGCTTGAACTCCTTCTTCGACAGTCTTCCTTGACCTTCCGCGATGTTGCTCGGCACTGAGACAGCCGCGCGACGCAGTTGGGCCGCTAACCCGTACATTTTCTTCTTTTGGAAATCCGCGAGTGTGCAGATAAACCATTCGGACGAGAACCATCGCCTTCTGCCACGCTACGAGATCTCTATAAGAATGTGACACAACTTTCCTTTTCTTTCACTCGAAACCTGAAACTTGAAACTGGAAACTTCCGCTTACGGCACCGGATCAGAGTTCCAGGAAGTTGCGGACCATCTGTTTTCCCTTATCGGTAAGCACGCTTTCAGGATGGAACTGCACGCCTTCGACGGCGAACTTCCGGTGGCGCAGTCCCATAATGACGCGCGTTCCATCGCGGTCCCGACAGGTGGCGGAAATCTCTAGTTCAGCAGGAAGACTCTTCTCTTCGACAATGAGAGAGTGATAGCGCGTCGCCGTCATGGGCGACGGGATGCCGCGGAAGATGGTCTTGCCATCGTGCTCCACCGAGCTGGTCTTGCCGTGCATCAGGTTGGGCGCGCGAACTACTTTGCCGCCGAAGGCTGCAGCGATCGCCTGATGGCCGAGGCAAACGCCCAGTAGCGGAACCTTTCCGGCAAAATATCGAATGACATTGATGCTGATTCCTGCTTCCTGCGGTGTGCACGGGCCGGGCGAGATGACGATGCGATCAGGATGAAGGGCTCCGATCTGATCGACATTGGTCTTATCATTGCGGCGAACGATGACCTCTTCACCCAGTTCGCCAAAATATTGGACCAGGTTGTAAGTGAAGGAATCGTAGTTGTCTAGCACGAAAATCATGATTCATCGCGCTCGAATTTCTTTAGCCACTTGCTTTCTCACATGCCCTTAACAGCGCACTGGCCTTGTTCATGCACTCCTGATGCTCCTT
>Ga0182030_10005118_pt1 | contig 27875 bp, 27 predicted proteins | sample 812S3MmetaG_FD_121299 | JGI IMG/M metagenome (GOLD analysis project Ga0182030, IMG submission 121299) | Permafrost microbial communities from Stordalen Mire, Sweden - 812S3M metaG (Illumina Assembly) | ecosystem: Environmental > Terrestrial > Soil > Wetlands > Permafrost | place: Sweden... | reverse complement strand
GAAGCTCTTTCTAGGTGGAAACAAAGCAGATTTGGGTAGGGCATAATTTCGAGTATATACAGGTTGATCGTATGCTTGAGCACCTAATCGTGAGGGAACTTGGGGTGGACAATATTGTTGGTGCGAAGCCCAGTAAGTCGATGTCTGCGGAGTCTGCGGGGTCGCCTGGTATGAGGAATTGTAATTACTGTATCCTGAAATGGTAGACTGTCGAGATGGTACAGGTGGGGGCTGCGTATTCTGATAATTTGCTGGGTTATATGGCTGAGGACCAGGAAATGAAGTGGTATTCCCATATGCTGCAGTAGGACGATATTGTGAAGTGTGAGGCTGAGATTGAGACGGCGTCCTTGCGAAAGCTTGAGGGTTATAAGACTGCTGGGGTGGAGATTGGGACTGGGGAAACGGCTGATACTGATGCTGATATCCAGACAATGCAGGACTTGCAACCGAGAACGAGCCTCGACCTGGGGATTGAGCAGTTGGACTCGCCAAGAACAACTCTTCTTGTGGCATATTTGCGGTTCTCCCGGGAACTGGAGGGGGTCCACTCTGATATCTGCTATTATTCGGGTCAAAGAAGGCCGCATCATCCCCATTGTCAAAGCTTGACTGTCTGTGTAGTCCCGGAGGTGGATTGCTTGGGTCTTGCGCTCCTGGTGTCCCATACTGAGCAGGAGGCACATGGCCATACCGGCGAGCACCGTTTGCGTGGAAAGACATCTTCGCGGCGACGATTTACGCAGAGTTGATTCAACCGCCTGCCAATAAGTCGACTACTATCGGCAAATAGGTATGATCTCGAGACTCTAGTGCGCCAGCATGCGACTATTGGCTCGGGGCCGGATGTCGTCGACGAAAGCAAAATCTTGCAGCATTTGTGAGCGCCGTTGCGCAAGGCTTTCTAAAGATTTGGGTACGACACCATCAACCCGTCGAGATCTATACCCTCCCACAATGTTGATCTTAATTGGGGTTACAGCTTATTGTGCTATGCTGATATTGTTTGACGTTCGAATAATGCGCAGTCGATGTCCTTTCGATATCGCATCCGCGTGGATAATCGAGTTCGGAACCGTAATCGAGTCTGGGTCGCGCCAAGCAAGCTACTAGTACTAGTATAATAAGCGGCACTTTTGGAATTCGTAGGCACCAATACCTGCAAATCCTTAATCCTTCTCGTAAGTCATGAATCAGATTTTCTCAACGCCTGCGGAGAAAAGCTTATGGGGGTGGTCTGTTTTGTCAAGCCGGGCTAATCGAGAAAGTTGTTTAAGGGTCTGCTGGTGTTTCTAATTCGGAAGAGCAGAGCTGCACGAAACCTGAGGGGCGAGGGTCCAAGCTGCTTATTGGTTCATTTACGTGCCAGCTGCGCTTGACGTCTTGCGCTGGAGCATTTACGAAGGGACTACAATTGATGGCAAGAAGTGTGGTATAAAAGCCAAATCTATGGTTTTTGCATCCGACATAGTCACAATTTGATTCGGTAGGCATAGTTGTGTTTACTGACTGGTGTTCCCAACTATCTCTCTGTAGTGCACATCTTTTCAGACAGATTGATCTTATTTTAGTGACTTATTTTATGTTAAACTCTGATATTAGAATGAGGCTGTCCAAAGGAAGCTGCTGTGTACTTCATCGTCATTTAGAAGTGTGGCTCGTACCTTTCATTGGGTTTTCTCTGCCTGTCTGCCAAATCCCGATTTCATGTTTTATGAATACCCATTCCAGTAGCCTTTGAGAGCCGAGACTTCTTTCTACTCTCTGTGTGCTCTTTGGATCGGACGATCAAAACCTTTGGGCTGAAAGCACGAGGGGGAAGTGGGAAAAAGGATTCCTGACAGAGATGTGTGATATTGAAATGAACACTGGGTGAGTCGCGGAATGTAGCATATGCAGTAGACTCTTGAACGTGTTCTTGAATGTGTTCTTGAATATTGGACGAAGTAACATAGAAGATGCGCTCATAAAGAACTAGCCTCTGAGATTATTCACTTATGAAGGTCGCGGTCGCGCTAATCCTTACCAAATATGTCCCATTTTCCAACTCCAACTAATCCCAAGTGGCATCCTCTTTTTAGAATATTCCAGTATTCGCTGTATCTCATTCTTGGACATAAAACCAGAAATCATGCTAGGGTGGATGATTTGAATGCCATCAATTCTTGACAGCAAATGTGCCACATATAAAGAAGTCGCGTAGCCGGACAGTTGAGTAAGTCCTGCAGACCCAGCATGATGCCTCCACCTCTACCGGCGAGCCGAATGACAAGCAGGGCGTGAGCCCAACTCCTGTTGTTAATAATGACGCCGAATCCAACACCGACCTCAGCACTCCTGTCAACGATCGCGAAGACATTATTACGGATCCCAGCATCGGTTCTGTTAATGTGTCGAACTTTGAGATACACTCCAATTCTGTCTTGAGAGAAACCAAGACGAACAAAGATGACACCATGGGCGATGTTTAGCTGGGCCTAGCCGAACTCGAGCAGGTATTACCAAACGAAGTTGCTGAAGTTGACACATGTGGACCTGCAGAACGAAGCCAAAGCTATCAACAAGATGCGGGAGTGACTAGTAAAGCTCTTACAAAAGACCAGATGGTAATTGTCCTGCAGCACGCTATACATTTTTAGCAATTACAAAGGCCCGTATATCGCGACCTTCCTTGAAGTAACACAGATGGTGCCAGATGCATACCAGAAGTATATTCATGCTGCACAGAAGGGCAACAAGAGTGGTTGCCGGCAATATGGGCCATAATTTGCGTAAAGTGTCTGAACAACCCAACTGATAGAAAACATGAAAATTAGAAATAGAAATATTTCCTACCACGAATAAAGGATGCTTGACGTTCCTCCCATCGTCGCCAATTGTGTCACTGTAGATCTGAAAGCCCCTCCAAGCGGCCATGTGATTCATATATTCTAGAATTCCTGTGAGGATACCGCGTACCTAGTGACGCTGACAGAGGAATATGCCATTTCTGACTTCGGCAAACCACCTCGACTCTGCTACATTTGGCCATAGTCCCGTGATTCCAATCGAGATCTATTTAGTTAGCTTTGTCGTCGGTCTTAATTTCATGCTGTCCTTAGGGCAGGTTGGAAAGAAAATATTTGAAATCCTACCTCGAACTAGATGATAGGAATGGAAATCGATCTGCCGAAAGATGAAAGTAATGATGTTATCCACACGTGATAATTCACCTCCGGCTTCCAAGGTTGCACCTTATTAGTATAGATAGGTAAGCACGCCGACGATCTCGGAGCGGAAGCTTGGACGTTGTTTTGAATCCTTTCCCCTCCCCACTTTCTCTCTTTCGGACAATTTTTCAATCTTCGACATTGCTCATCGCATCAATCTTTCATCAAATAATTCCATCAGAATCTTCAATCAACAAATTCAAACATAATTCATCAAAATGGTCAAGGCAGGTATGTTGTGCATATCTTATATCTCTCTCAGCGCTGTCCTACCCCGCCATTCCTAGCTTTCCGCCAATCGCGGGGGTTTGAGCACATTTCCTTCGTGAGGCCAATCTACCTGGATGGTCGAGGCAAACCTAGATAGGCACCCTCTAAACTGTTTCTTTACAAGCATTCGACCCTGATCACTTTGATTGCTTCTTCACACCTTGCTGACCCGTTTATTTTGTTGATTCTAGTTGCAACCGTCCGAGGTGACTCCAAAATCACAGGCACCGTCACTTTCGAGCAGGCCTCCGAGTCTTCCCCAACTACCATCACATACAACATCACTGGCAATGATCCCAACGCCAAGCGTGGCATACATGTCCACACGTTCGGTGACAACACCAACGGCTGCACATCCGCTGGTCCACATTGTAAGCCGACACTATAGGATATGGGGTCGGAGAGGCTGACGGCGGAAAATAGTCAACCCGCATGGAAAGACACATGGAGCTCCCACCGATGAGACTCGCCATGTAGGCGATCTCGGAAACTTTGAGACCGATGCTCAGGGTAATGGCAAGGGCACAGTCACAGATAAACTCATCAAGTTGATTGGCCCAGAGAGTGTCATCGGCGTACGTTTTCTATATATATCCATGATTCTAACCCTATACTAATACTATATATACAGCGTACCGTTGTTGTTCACTCTGGAACTGATGATCTTGGCAAGGGAGGTAACGAGGAGTCCTTGAAGACTGGTAATGCTGGTACCCGACCTGCTTGTGGTATGTTTACCCCTTCTTTGTTCTGCAAGTACTTGACCTGACTGAGCTCTCTAGGTGTCATTGGCATTGCAGCATAAGTGATCTTTGATGATTTTGAATGCCTAAAAAACTTTGGGAGACTGGAAATGATGCTTTGGTATTTGTGTTAAAAGCAACCTTGGCCTAATCTTCAGCTAGTCAATTAAAAGTTTTCCAATTAAAAGTTTTCCCTTGTTCACATTGCTACTTAAGCTAACAACATGACAATGTGAAAAAAAAAAAGTCTGGCAATTCAAGAGAGAAATAGATAAAGATAGAGCGCTTCAAATCAAATATAGATCTCGTGATAAACTCGGCTATCTACCAATGAAAGGCACTCCCGTTGAAGCTCCAATTGACCCCACCATCCTTCAATATCTGTCTGTACCTGACACGTCTTCTAGACTTCAGTCAAAAGCTCCTTTTACTTGTCGCAACATCTATTTAAGATTCCCAGTTTAGTCCTAAGCATCTCTCCGAATCTCGAATTTGAAAGCATAAGGTTAACCTGTAAGTATCCATAATTCCTTCACCGTCTACTTGCTTCCTGCGGACTACCGCAAGTTGTCCTTTGGGAAGGACGGGAGCCAGGCACCGTACCGGACAAATGATTACTTGGATGTTCTTTCCCATTCAAATAATACTGGTCCTACCAGCCCTTCAGGCAAGGCCAACGATGTCGGGGATTTCTATGCGACTTTTCAGAGCAATGTTGCTGCAACTATGCTGCGACTTCTCCGCGAATTTGCCGGCTATTCACCTATAACGACTGCATCTCTTAAAAATGGTCTTTGAAGTAGCTTTATGCACTTTTGCGACACTCTTTTGCATCATCTGGACCCAACACAGTTGTGTCTATTAACCACAATCATTTTCAATTGCTCTCTGCTTGTCAAATTGAGATACTTCTTGAAGAACTTCTGTCTGCCCCAACGCACACTAGCTACTGCAAAATGGGTGTCCGAACTATCAAGATCGGCCACGCGGTGGGCCAAAGCTCTACTAAAGACCAGGAGTCTGCAAAGTTATCTGAAGACATTGCTAATCTGATTCAACCTTTCCCTAGTCCGCGCATACCACCCCTAGGAAAGAACCGTCTACCAAACGTCCCACCTGCACGATATAGCAATATGGTCCTCAACCAAGCGAAGGTGAAATCCGTTCTCAGCGGTGACAGCCTCATCCTATCCTCAATCGAGAATCCAGACAAGGAACGAACACTCTCACTAGCATACTGTACATCCCCACATCTGAAAAAAGAAGGCGATGAACAATGGGCTTTCGAATCTCGAGATGCTTTGCGGAAACTGGTTGTTGGAAAGAACGTACAATTCCAAATCCTCTATGCGATCCCAAACACTAAGCGCGAATATGGCATTGTATTTTTGAATGACGGCCGCAAACTCCCAGAAGAGATGGTGAAGGAAGGCTGGTTGAAGCTGAGAGAGGATGCTGGCAGAAAGGAAGATACTGAAGAGGCTCTTCAACAGCTTGACAAGTTGCGGGCTCTGGAAGGCAATGCTCGCAACGAAGACAAAGGTCTATGGGCTCCCTCTGGTGGCCGTATCGATGTTCAGCATGATCTAGGCAACTCAGAAGCCTTTCTGAATGCTTGGAAGGGAAAGACAGTTGATGGCTTGGTTGAGCGCGTATTAAGTGGCGATCGAATACTTGTGCGTTTGATAATCAGCCCTACAAAGCACATCCAAGGTAAGCACTTGCCAATTATTTCCCCTGTGCCGTATCCTCTAGTTTACCAGCAAGTGACTGGTATTATATTTTCAGATCGCGTCAAAGAAGTGCTTCTATTGATCACTCCATTATGATCACTTGAATGCTCAGACTAATTAACATCTCCCCTAGTTATGACCTTGATTGCTGGGATTCGGGCCCCTACGACAGAACGAGTAAACCCATCCAATCAACAAGTTCAACCTGCTGAGGAATATGGTAATGAGGCAAGACGATTTGTTGAAGAAAGATTGTTACAGCGAAACGTAAAAGTCGATGTCCTGGGGTTAAGTCCTCAAGGCCAACTCATTGCCTCAATCAAGCACCCCCGAGGCTCGATTGCTCTTTTCCTCTTAGAAGCTGGTCTTGCGCGATGCACGGACTTCCATTCAACACTCCTTGGTGCTGATATGGCTCCACTTCGAAATGCAGAAAAGGTTGGCCAAGCTGCTAAGCTTGGTATATTCAAGGACCACGTTGCCAAAGCTGCTCCTCAAGGTGGAAACCTGGAAGTTGTAGTCTATCGAGTATTCAGTGCCGATGTGATTTATGTGCGAAACCGAACAGGTGTCGAAAAGCGAATTAGTATCAGCAGCGTTCGTGGACCTCGTCCTTCGGACACCACCGAGGCACCTTTCCGAGATGAAGCTAAAGAATTTCTTCGAAAGAAAATAATCGGAAAACACGTAAGACTAAGCATTGATGGCTCACGACCTGCGACTGGCGAATATGATGCCAAAGAAGTTGCAACAATTCTGCTCAATGAAAAGAATATTGGATTGTTGTTGGTTCAGGAAGGCTGGTGCTCAGTAATTCGACACAAGCGGGAAGATACTGATCGAGCACCAAACTACGACGAATTGTTGGCCGCGCAAGAAAAAGCCAAGGAAGAAAAGAAGGGCATGTGGTCAGGCAAGCCTGCCAAGGCGATGCAGTATGTCGATGTGTCCGAATCCGTCCAGAAGGCCAAGATGCAGGTTTCCACTCTGCAACGTCAAAAGAAGGTACCTGCCGTTGTTGATTTCGTCAAAGGTGGTTCAAGATTTGTCGTCTTAATTCCACGCGAGAACATCAAGCTCACCTTTGTCCTCGGTGGTATTCGCGCACCAAAGTCTGCGAGAAACCCAACTGACAAAGGCGAACCATGGGGTCAAGAGGCACATGATTTAGCGACGAAGAGATTGACCCAGAGAGATGTTGAGATAGATGTCCACAATATTGACAAAAATGGTGGGTTTATCGGCGAGCTTTACATCAACAAGGAGTCGTTCGCCAAAATCTTACTCGAAGAAGGCTTTGCCACAGTTCACGAGTATTCAGCTCAGCAATCTGGAAACTCGGCAGAATTGTTTGCTGCCCAACAGAGAGCTAAGGATGCTCGAAAGGGACAATGGGTTAATTGGGATCCATCTCATGATGTGCAGGAAGAAGCCGAGCCTTCTAATGATACGAATGGCGATTCTGCCCTGGTCAATCGCGCAAACGATTACAGAGACGTTATGGTAACAAATATCGATGAAACTGGCAAGTTGAAGTTGCAAGTTATCGGCACTGGCACATCAGCTCTGGAGACAATGATGACACAATTCAAGTCTTTTCACTTGAATCCGTCCAATGCTGCTGGCCTTCCTGGCCCTCCTAAGGCCGGTGACTATGTTGCAGCAAAGTTTACCGAAGATGGTCAATGGTATCGTGCCCGGATACGCTCCAATGACCGCACAGCCAAGGAAGCAGAAGTAGTATACGTTGATTACGGCAACAGCGAAAAGATTCCCTGGTCCCGCCTTCGCCCCCTTTCGCAACCTCAGTTCTCAACTCAAAAACTCCGACCTCAAGCTGTTGATGCCGTTCTCTCTCTCTTGCAATTCCCGACCAACAAAGATTACCTAAATGATGCTATCGAGTACATCACGTACGCAACTGCAGACAAGCAGCTTGTTGCCAATGTTGATTATACAGCTCCGGAAGGCACGCTTTATGTCACGTTGTTTCATCGACCTGCTACCGGTAGCGAGAAGAACACAGATAGCATCAATGCTGACGTCGTCGCTGAAGGTCATGCTATGGTTCCCACTAAGCTAAAGCCTTGGGAACGCTCTTTTGGTGATGTTCTCAAGACACTAAAGGAGAAAATGGAAGTTGCAAAGGAGTCACACTTGGGTATGTGGGAATATGGTGATCCAACCGAGGACTAGAAGCCATAGCCATGATTAAGACTACCGATCAAGATTGGGAATTTCTCTCCTGATCTGTCTCTCATGGCTTATCATCATTGCGACATCTCTCTTGCTGTCACTGTGGTGTGACCAACGACTTCTGCTTCTTGCACATCATTGTTCTTCATGGGAGGACGGCATTTCCTTTGTTTTCATCAATGGATGGATGACGGATACAACATTATGACTTTCATATGTTCATGACTCTCAGCATTGCGAGCGTGGTTGGTGACAAAAGTCGATATCATGGAAGGAACCTAAAAGCATGGCATGGATTGATGCATGGTTATTCAGTTTTCGATTTCAGGCATCACAGCATAGAGAGAATTTGAGCATGGATTGCGACTCTACTTTGAGATTCTGTAATGACCGGTGATGTGACTTCTTCCTTGAACAACTGCTACAGACGCGCTCAAGTGAATTTGTACATGAGGCATCTCTCTCTCAAAGCTTTCAAGAATTGGCGCCATCCCCCCCTCGTGACTGACGATAAGCTTTCGAAATATCTTTCTCTTTCTTTCACTTACTACCTGCTTCCTTCGTAATAAACCTCTCAGTCTCCCACAATTTTCGGCACTGGACCAGGGTTGGCCACTTAAGCAGAAAGAGGCTTGGTTCCTGGTGGAGCTGAAATAGACTACTTTAGCTGCCGAATGTAGTGATCGGCATTCACAAGCCCCTCGGCAGTCAAGACCTTCAAGCATAGACAAGATCTCCCTCCTTACTCCAATGCAGAAGTGTGATGGAATTTCCCAGGCTTCTAAGGATGGTGCAATTTCCGCCTTTAACATGCGATGCTTCTTGTATCGAACTCAGAATGAACCAAGCGGTGTCACAAGCACAAAAGCCCCAGTACCTTGGAAGTCCGAGGTATCTTCCCCAAAGTAAAAAAGTAAGCTTATGTACCTCCATAGTCTCATATATCCTTGCTTTCCCCACAAAGCTCAGGTCCCGCTCAGGCACATCATACCCGTAAGCTTCGATAGCTCGAGCTTTTCGCCTCTTTCGAACGATCTTCAGCAACTTCAGCCGCAGTTTGCATACTTTAGAAAGGCCTCAATTTTAGATTAGATGAGAGATCGACAGCTATTATCAATTCATTCTACGAATATCTCCATCTGAGTGCGGGGTTCTCGGCGGAGAGCTTCTCCAGATGAGAAGCTGAGCTTGTAGCTGAAGGATGGCTGGTTCTTGTACTGTTGGTAGTTACCTTCTTTGGACTGGTAATCGCATCGAGTGAGCACCACTGGCACTGGAGAATGCCTTGACGGAGTTTTCCCCCCCTCGATGGATACTTTTCGGCCATGGAAATCGATCCCTCATGTGCAAACCAAGGAGGGCTGTCGGCGCTCCCTCTGGAGTATATAAACCTAGGATCCTCTGCTCTATTCCCATCCTCACCAACTCAAATCTACTCCTCTTTATCCCTCAAGATAAGTCCAGATTATTCTCCACTACAAGATTTCACAATGGTCGCTATCAAGAACATCCTCTATTTCGTCTCAGCCGCCGCTGCTGTCGTCATCCCCCGTGATGCGTCCACCATCGAGAAGGACATATCCACTATCGACTCAAACGTCAAGTCGCTCACCAACGCCGTCAACAACTACAACGGAGGTGGAGCCATAAACGCAATCCCAATCGCTAATGACGAATCCACCCTCGACAAATCGATTCAACAAGGCACCAAGGATGCAAATGCGACATCCACACTTTCTTCCACTGATTCTAAGGCCATCTCCAACGCCATCCAGAGCTTGATTCCCGATATCGAGGCTTCTTTGAAGGCATTGAAGAGCAAGAAGGCCGATTTCCAGGCCGATAACCTTGAGAGCACTGTTGAGAGTGACCTCAAGAGCCTCAAGTCCGACACTGATGCTTTTGCAAATCGATTGATCCAGATTGCCTCGTCTGATGTCAAGTCTCAGGCTAACAAGGAGAAGACTCGCATTGACAACGACTTCAATGTATGTGAACATTTTTTGTTTTCATTTCTTCCTCGCCGCTTCTTTACCGTGTTTTCTGCTTGGGAGGGGCCTAAACATAACACGAGAAAGAGTGCAAAACTGACTGACCCTCTTCTAGGACGCTATTTCCGACTTTTCTAGCTAAGGTAGCCACCGGATACAGATTATACCCCGAATTGCAAAATACAGTCAAAGGAATGGAATCACAACGTTGGGGTATAATCTTAGCACATCGGTCATGGATCATTTAGGGCATGGATGTTGATGCAGATAAAGCAGCAAACTGTCTTTCATAGTCTCACAATGAAATTTAAAAATACCATTGCCATATTTCCATTCTCTGATAGATATTTGGTCTGCCATGCACTTGCATATGCATAGATCATATGATCAACTTGGCCGTTTCTCGAATAGGAGTTCTGTATTCTGAATAAATTGTATAGTGTTTTCTTTGGTGACTCAGTATTGGGTCCTGAATGTTCTAATTCAAAACAGATATTGGGGTCTCGCTGCAAGCAGCTTCAATGTCTAACCAAAAGTCGTATATTCAAAGCACTGTCCAGGAATCAGAGCACAATGTGAATAATATATGTAAGATTCATGATTCTACATGAGAGAGAGGATTGAAAATCCTACATAGCATATGAAACTTGACGTCTAAAATAGGGGCCATAGTCGACAGTGATTGGTCTGTGCCTAGCGTGTCAACAGGGGAGAACCGAGATGCGGCGGGATGACATCGAATCGAGCTGAGGAATACCGTCCCCTCACCGTAATTGAAGAAAGACAAAGCTGCAAGCAACGCAGCATAAATATGAGCAATGTTCAACCTCTCCAGCCTTGTGCAGAAGGCTCAGTCGCTCATTGACCCTACCCAAGCTCTCAACATATCTGCATCCGATCGCAATCCTGCAAAATCCACCTTATTTCGACATCAATTTCGACTACCGGATACACAGACTCCTCTCCAGGAAATTACTGCGGAGCTGACGATCTCTCCGCCGATCGTATATTCTCCGAATGCAACACAGGGCGAGAAGGATAGGGATCGTGATAGGGGTTATCATTATGCGGGCAAGCTCCATTTGAGTGAAGCGTATCTGTGCTTCTCTACACAACCTACGAGTTTCTTGCAGACAGCCAGTACGAGCACATCGTCTGGATTTACGGGACAGACACACGGGGCAGGGCCTGGTGGGAATGGATTCACACTTCCCTTGTGTGCCATCCGGCGTGTAGAACGGCTGCATAGCCAAAGCTACCAGGTGAAGGGACACGTTCTTACAATTCATGTCAGTTGCTGATTTAGATGCAGTTCGCCTTGGCGATCACAACATGGAATGGTCTCAGTAACCAGACTGGCCACGACTCAAAGACTGCTGTCTACCAACAAAAGATTACTATACAGCTAGCAGGTACGAGGCAGGCCTGTGAACGATTCTGTGACGGATTAAAGAAGGGACTCAAATCTGGAGTTGGAGAAGTGGCCAAACTAAAAAGAGTAGTATCAGAATGCTACTCCGAATACTTGCTTCAAGGCGATGGGAAGAAGTCTGGGGATCCTCCTGATGCAGGACTTGGTATGATATTCAAATATCCGGGCGACGTTAGGAAGCTACGGGATCGAAGCAAGATGCGACTATGGGGCGAATACCTGAGGGAAAACGGGCGAAATGTTACGCTAATTCGTCAACCCACCTTTCACAAACTCATTCGAGTTGGATTACCAAATCGGCTTCGTGGGGAAATCTGGGAATTGACATCAGGCTCTCTGTTCTTGCGCCTGGAGCATCCAACCCTGTATTCCGAAACCCTCATAAAGTTCGAAGGCCGAGATTCTCTTGCCATAGACGAGATCGAGAAGGATTTAAATCGAAGTCTCCCAGAGTATCCAGGTTTTCAAAGCGAAGAAGGTATCGGACGTCTACGGAGGGTGCTTACAGCCTATAGTTGGATCAACGAGGAGGTCGGGTATTGCCAAGCCATGAATATTGTGGTTGCAGCATTACTTATCTACATGTCCGAATCTCAGGCATTCTTCCTATTATCTACTCTCTGCGATAGATTACTTCCTGGTTACTACTCGACGACCATGTATGGCACTTTGCTTGATCAACGAGTCTTCGAATCTCTAGTTGAAAAGACTATGCCAATTCTTTGGGATCACCTTGTCAAATCAGACGTTCAACTCTCTGTGGTTTCTTTACCTTGGTTTCTATCTTTGTATATCAACTCAATGCCTTTGGTATTCGCTTTTCGGGTCTTAGACGTCTTTTTCTTAGAGGGGCCAAAGGTGCTTTTCCAGGTCGGTCTGGCCATCCTGCGGATAAACGGAGAGGAGCTTCTGGATGCTACGGATGACGGTGCCTTCATCTCTGTATTGAAGTCGTACTTCTCAAAGTTGGATGAATCAGCACATCCAAGATCAGAAAATGCTAAATTACGAGCAGTGACCCGCTTCCAAGAGCTTATGGTCGTAGCCTTCAAGGAATTTTCTGGTATCACTCAAAGTAGCATTTCCGAACAACGCATGAAACATAAAGACTCGGTATTAAACAGTATAGAGAGCTTCGCGAAACGAACTTCGATACGTAACTTAGGTCCAGACAGCAAGCGGCTGAGTGTCGACGAACTAGGTGCCCTGTACGATCGATTCTATGGCATTCTATACGAACGTCAGCAGAGGAGTCAAATGATCCAGGAAGAAACCGACAGGCGCTCGAAAGCTAGTAAATCTAAAGCAGCTGAAGTTGTCAATGGCCTAGGAGAGACACAGAGCATCGAGAAGGGACGTGTTGGACTTGGCCCAAGTCCAACTCTCATGGATTATGATGGATTTAGGGAGTTTCTTGCTGGAGTTGCTAGATGGGCCATCACAGATTCGCCATCCCCACCAGAGAAAGATATCGCTTCTGAGAAGGAGAAGCATTCATATTTTGGCAACAGTGTTAGACGGAATCAGAATTCATTATCACCTTGGGGTTATGGGAACCCAGAACCAGCTGATCACGAATTTATGCAACGACTATTTCGACGATGGGATGTGGATATGAACTCTGCTTTGACTTTGCAGAATGTTGTCACAGGTATAGCGCATATCAAGGGCAAGGGTGATATCATGGGCAGCATAACCTATTTCTTCGAGCTTTATGACGATGATGGTGACGGAAAGGTTGATCGCGAAGGAATATTACGGATATCGGAAGCGCTTCTCTTTCTATCACGTAGAGGATTGGAAGGTTCATTGACGCCATCAAGCTCCATGACCGGTCTTAGCGAGTATGAAGCTACGAATGGTAGTACAAACGATGGTCCTCAAGGTACCACAAATGAGCGATTCCTGAGCAGCGTCAGTGCGTTCATTAGACGCTGTTTTGAGTATGCGGATCCGGACCACCCTCAAAATCAAGACGACGATGTCAAAGATTCGGCAGACAGCGACGCCTTTGGGATTGGTGAGGACAGTGATCCCGAGGAAGATCTACTAGATCTCGGCTCGCCGGATCCGTCACATAGGAAGAAGTCGACTGGTCTCTCTTCTGCGCCAGCAGCATTGGGGAAGCCAGAAGACAATGATCGTCAACGAAGCGTCTCTAAGGCCCAGTCTGAGAAAGCAAATGCCGCCCTTGACCCCTCCAAACCACTGCATATCACCCTTCCCACATTCCGCATGGTCGTCCTCGCCGATGAGCTTCTCGAGCAATTCTTCGAATCTTCCTTCCCTGCCTCCTTCCGTATCTCCGACAAAATGGTACCTACAAACCCCTCATCCTCCTCTGCATCCCTGACAACATTCTCTAACCTTGGCTTCAATCGCTCTCCTATCACCATGTCCTCAGGTGGCGGCATCGGCGGGACCGGTTCTGCAGGTCTTGTCCCACCCGGAAAAGGCCTTCGTGGTGTTCTCGATAATATCGTCACAGATGGTATGCGCGTTGCAGCCGAAGTGCGCCGCCGCATGGACGAGGCACAAAAAGAACTGGAAAAGAACGCCGTCAATCGCGGGGACGAAGACGAAGAGGATGACGAAAATTATGATGGATCTCGATCCGCCGGCGGTGCATATGGAGGTGACGCGGAACGTAGAAGCGTCCGCAGCGAAGATAGAGATCTCCTTGAAGGCGCGGATGCGGAGGCGGGTAGCACGAAGGCTCAAGAAGGTGTGAGCGTTAAACAGGTTAATCTAAGTCCTTTAAGTCCGACGAGTCCTGGTGGCACGCCGGGGCGGGAGAGGAGCATTAGTGCTGCAACACAGAAGTTTGTGGAATTTGAGCGGTGATTGAGAGTGATTTTGGGGATATCATTTGTAGTGTACCTATGGATGGGTGGTTAGGACGTTGGTTGGGGAGGGGGTCTCGGTATTGGAGTTTGTGGGAGCGCATATTATATCGTGGAATGGCATTTAAGACTTTGGGTGAAGCTTACACCCTTTTTATCTGATGTGTGTGTTGTCTTGGTGACTTGATCTAGCGCGTCGTTGAGTGATGTTTTGAGGCGTTAGAATCTGGACGTAGCTTTGCGCGTGTATCAAAATGTTCTCTTTGATGTAGCTCTTCGACGCGCATTGCCCAGTTCCGATTTCTCAACATCCTCCTCAAATCTTTCTCGACCACTTATTGCACTCAAGGAGTACAGGAATCAAGCAAGTGACGTCCGTTCCGCGGTTGAAACAATTAACTCCTAATTTAAACTTCCTGATCGGTGGCCGTCATATATCTTCTCATAGCTTTCGGGCTCCACAAATATCTGCAGCAAGGTGAAATTCCATTCAGAACACATACAAACACATACCAAGCCGCCAAGTTTTTAACAGAAGAGTAACTTCGAATGTGATATTTTAGAAGACCTCTCCACTGAGTATCCACCATCGCAATGGGCCTCCCGCACCGAGCGATCTCCCCATATCAGAATCCTAAGAAACAGCGAAGGTGTCTGCAGAAGGTGCAGTTAGAATCTAGGCAAAGATAGAGTGTTCACCTCTTGAAGCAGATCGTCGCCGAGCAACAAAAGCGCGTAACGAGGAATTTCTCGCCAATGCGCAGAAAAATTACACAAAAGAGCTCGCAAAGTTAACGACAAAGGCTATTGTTGAATCGCCGAAGGAATTTATCTTAGAGGAAATGGTTGAAAATCTGGGCTTGGAGACAACGCAGAAGCAAAGATGTAATGGAGGTATAAATTTGGTTTCACCTCTTCACGTATTCTACGAGGTATGTATGAGGCATGAGATGAAATGAATAACACGGTCACTTGATGAACGGAAAGCCTTGCTGGTTGATGATAACTACGGGCAGCGTGAGGGAGAGTTGCAAATGGCGTTGGGAGCGCTGGGGACCTGCAGAAGTGGTTGAATGCAGTTGAACCGTGTGAGCACACGAGTATTTGATGTAGCAGCAGTCAGGAAATATGTATTTCAATAAATTAGACTGCTGTGTGGTGGATTTTGCAGCCTAGGTAGTTGCTCAGGTTTTCACTTCTTACAGTACTAGCTTACTAATCTGTGTAGCATTGTGGATGAGACGACCATTGTTCAAATCAGAAGCGAATGTATTAATACAAGACCTTTGCAATATCAAACATATCCACAGGATCAGCTTCTATCATGCTCTTTCGTGTAAAGGGCGTACGAGGTGTTCAACTGAGTAAAGGCAGTGCTTACATCATTCCATTGGCCGCGCTCAAAAGTCAACGTTATATTCACATTTAAGCTTCAACCATGCCTCTTTCAATTTGCCCTCTCCCAGTATCAATAGCAAGATGTACTGCTTTCTCGACCATTTGGCGGCCCCGGCTATACGCTTTACGTCTGTCGTCTGTCCTAGCTCCCATTGTTGCCCTTCCTAGGGGATTCAGTCGAAACACTCATATTCACAAAAAAGAACCCCTGAAGCGCCCTAATACCCAGCAACACTACCAAAGGTACCCAGGATCCAAATACGAAGAGATGGACCTCCTGCACACCAGAGGAATCGAGCAAATTCTGGGATACACTTTTAGAGCCAATACAGATCTCTTGATAGTATTTCCGCTACGGCCTGGATTCCCAGCCCACGAGAGACAATTGACAACGAAATGGCGCTATGTATTGGCCATGCTGGGTGAGTCAGCTGTCTATCTTGCTGCGCTTGATTTGAATAAAATGTACCGGAGTATGTAAGCCTCCGCTACGCGACATTTCCCTGGCTAATAACCGAGCAGTCACTCACGATGGCCGCTATCAAAAGGGTTTCCAAGGACTTGACAAGATTTTTCTCAAGCTTGGAAAAACCACAGGGCTTGATGCCTTCATTATTGACCGCAAAACATTTAAGACGATGGCACACTCCAAATATCAGACTTACAAGATTCCGATACCAAACGCACCAATAGACTTAGCACTCTGTCTATAGAGATCCTAGGAATTCTCGGTGCTGTCCTTCGCGATGGTGGCATGGAAGCTGTGAATACAGTCCTCGGTCATATCCATTTCTTCGACGGAACTTCTGACTCTCCTGCTAAGCTCAAGGAAATTGGCCTCACAGCTTGTGAGATTTTGTTGACAAAATCATGCTATGGCAACCTCCTTTCGGGTAGATTTTTCTCGAAACTGTTGTAAATTCGCTACTGATGAGACTATTACAGATGATATCAAACTACTCAGACGCACACGATGCTGCATAGATCGATTTTCCGCAATAATGAGACGTCCTGATATATCAAAACTCTTTGCGATTTGGTGCACGGAAGCCAATTTGACCAATATACTTGACAGCGCTTCCTCGCCTGGCTTGATTTACCAAGCGTTTCTGGGTTCCATGTATCTCAAAGGTGGATTGTATGTGGTTGAAGAGACCTTAAAGAAGCACGACCATGATTATTTGATACTAAAATAAGTTCATGGTCCAATCCTGTATGTGTAATATTTTGGTAACTTGATCGAGTATAGCACAAGAGTGATGTTTGAAAGTATAGAAATTGGAATAGCTTCATATGCTTCCTACTTCTCGAAAGCTGATCAAGGGGACCCTAATTCCTTCCTAGAAGCCATAGTCGCTCGTATTTCTGGCACCGAAGTTCGAGTCGAGCTTGGAGTCGGTCCGTGAGACCGTCAACTTTCAAGAAGGGGGCATAAAGTTATACGAAAATGGACTGGAACCCAAAGTTTATGAGAACCAAAATTTTCATCACATCGAAAAACCCACTTATGATTCTGTTGTAGCAGATAATTAATTTCATGGATCCACTACAGTCCCAACTATCGCCATATCACAAAGGGTTGTTACGAGAGGAACTCATCGTGCTCCGCTGTATTTCTGATCTTGATCTTGGCCGTGGAGTTCGGGGATTCCACCACTTGACGAACTTGAACTTGGGGGAAGACCTTCTGGGTAGTGTTATTAAGGATCTACTTATAATTGCCGTCGATGTCGGAAATTTCGGTGCCCAAGGGATCGAAGCAGCCGTAAAAACTTGTCAACTTCCCCGGAATGGACGATTCTCAATCGGGCTCTCAATTCTCAATACTCGAGACCTGCAAAATATGAACACTGAGATCTTACTTCAAACCTACAACTTCTGTGTAGGCCCCTTTAAATATTATATAAAAGCCTCGAAAAAACCATTTTTAGGCAAATGAAACATGCCAAGCTCGTGGAGCTGAATACAGAGATCCAGAAGCTTGTGTTTGGACGGGATGTTATTCTTGTAAACTACAGTTCACAATTTGATGTCCCATTTCTGAAAGCAGCCAATATCGATTTAAATCCGTTGTATGTCTTGGATACACAGAAAGCCGCCCAACATCCACTTGATCTTGATTATCGCCCTTCGCTGAAGCAATTGCTAAGGTTATTGGGATGTCCTTGCGGCACTCAGAGAGGGACATTGCATGTTTCTGGAAACGATGCAACGTTTGCTCTGTGTGCTATGTTGTGTCTTGCTTCCGTCGATTCATAGAATCAGCCTACTCTGAATGATAGTCAGAGAAATTTACTATCAGCCTTCGACAAGGCTGCGAAAACCCCGTTATTGTTGAGCTACAATGAGCAGGAAAGAGTGAATAAGAGAAATGGGTGGGTGAGTAATAGCCGTCCCCGAAGCCAAAGAGAAGGAAAACAAAGGAGAAGGGGAAGAAAAGAAAGGAGGAAGCAGGAAGCTTTGATAGCCAAGGCTACATCTGGAGAAGATTTGTGGAAGTCACAGCATCTACTAGCTGCGTTGAAATTAATCTGCCAAGAATAAGGGGGAGAGGAATTGATTATGTATCCTAAAGTAAATACAAATAGATCTCGAGAGCCTCAACTCAATTCACACATCCTTGTCGAATACTGTACGATTAGCCTTATGAGGGGCAAGGCTGAGGGTGGCAGAACCAGACCGCTTTTCAAGCTACTTTCGTGACGGCAACCTCCTCGTTGTTTCTGCTTCTTGAAAGACCATAAAAACAATAACTTTTCAATTCGATTCCGGGGGTGAAATCCTGGGCTACTTCCTTGGTTCAGAAAGTCTCACGAGGAACCTAATTATTTCCGCAGGGCTTTACTTCGACCCAACCTAGCATAGCCACCCACCAAACCTCTCATGCTGAGACGTGTACATCTCCTCTCAAAACAGTGCTTTCCTTCCTATAAACTCTTTAACTCAGCGAAGATGTCGACATTCAATCTCCCAAATTCAGAAGTTTCTGTTTCCCTCGTCGACGATCTCTCGCAAGAAGAGCTCCTTAACTTTCCCGCATTTAAGGCAAGGCTTTCCCTCCTCACTCACGAAAACGCTGACAAACTCCACAGAACTGGATTCAAAGACTACAAAGTAATCTAAATCTACAAAAGACCACTCCAAGCCATGAGTTCCACTCTTCGCCCTACACCCTCAACTCCATAACCATCCAATCCATCGACCGTTTCGGCGGCAAACGACTCGGCTTCATAAAACTCACCGCCAACATCTCCAACTCCCAAGGCCAATCCTTACCCGGTGCTGCATTCATTCGTGGACCAAGTGTGGGCATGATGGTAGTATTACAACCCGACGACCTACCCCCAAAAAGCCAGGACGAAAAGCACGTGCTCCTAACCGTTCAACCACGGATCGCAGCAGGAGGATTGCAGTTCGTGGAATTACCGGCTGGGATGGTGGATGATGGGACATTTAAGGGCAGTGCAGCTACAGAGATCAAAGAGGAGCTGGGTCTCGATATTCCGGAAGATGAATTGGTTAATATGAGTGAGCTGGCGATTCTGGAGGAAACGGGTGGGGAGGAGTGGCCTAGAGCGACGTTCCCGAGTGCGGGTGGGTGTGATGAGTATATTCCGATTTTTTTGCATGAGAAGAGGGTTCCAAGGGGGCAGCTGAAGGAGTGGACGGGGAAGTTGACGGGGTTGAGGGAGGAGGGGGAGAAGATTACTTTGAAGTTGGTGAGGCTGGAGGATTTGTGGTTGGAGGGTGCGAGGGATGCGAAAGCGTTGGCTGCTTGGGCTTTATGGGAGGGTCTGAAGAGGAATGGAAAGTTATGATAGGAAGGTGTATCTTGCCATTAATTCGTTCTATTGCTTTTTGAGTGTCTATAACTTCCATTTTTGAGCAAGTTCTATACCCTCAGCCAAGGTCCCAACTCTCGCATCAATCGCAAACCCCTCCTTCTCCAACCTCTTACATTCCTCCCACAAATCCTTCAACGTTACCGTAAAAACTTCAATAAACTCATTCTCCTCCAACTCCGCCGTCGGATTTTGGTTTGCAGGATTTGACATATCGATCGTGACATGCACCATCTTCAAATTCGTGTTGCAAAACCCCGGGTCTACCAAAACATAAGTGTGCTCTCCATCCACGACTCAAAACCTAGCGTAAATCTTACCATTAAACATAACCGGACTGCTCTCCGAAACAACCCCCACATACCCCGTCTCTTCCTTCAACTCCCTAACCGCCGCCTCCTCCGCACTCTCCCCCGCATCAACCAGTCCCGCCGGCACCTCAATAACCACTTTATCAATCGGAGGCCGGAATTGTTTCTGTAGTATTATCTCTGCGCCGCTGGGTTTCTCTAATATAGCTACTATTCCAACTCCGTCGATATCGGAGCCTTGTGGGCGAGTACGGCGTTCGGCGTGCTCCCACGTGCGGGTTTTCCCTAGGGGGTCGGTGTAAGTTGTTCTGTTGTGGGGTGTTAGTGGTGGGGCTTGGGATGGAGGGGGTTGTAGGTACAGGATGAGCTTGGTCCATTTTGCGTCTGAGTCTTTCTAGGGGGACAAGAGTCAGCTTGAGCTGAGCTTGGAGGGGTCGGAGAGGGAACGAACCAAAGGCTCAATCTTCAAGACCTTTGCGTCTGACGCGGACATCTTGAATCGCCGTTGAAGTGGAGAAACGAGAAGTAAGGTCCTAGGGTAGCAGAGCACCAATTTCTGGAGTCGGCTGGCTCGAGAAATTGCCAGCATCAAATGCCAGAATTCGTTGGTTGGCGGGGCAAGCGCGTCGTGGGGAATCGCGTCAATTGCGTCACTTGCATTTTCGCTTCTTGGACGACCTTACCCTTCCCTTTGTCCTCAACCTACCGTCGCCTGATATTCTCTAAAAGCCATAGGGGACGTTATGCCCAAATATCACTGTCCCAAGTTTATGATTCTCGTTATGTCTATGATCAACAGCATCTACCATTAATTTTTCGTTTTCACCCGAGTTTTATTCCTAAACCTCTGATATCAAGTATATTCTGCAAATCAATGATGTTTTTTTTAGCAAGAGATGGAGTTCATGCAGTCAATGGAAGGCTACGAAGAAATGTCTCCTACTCAAAGAAATGCTTCAATTACGCATGTGCATACCTACTTCACGTAATTAAGAGGAAACAAATCATAATCAAATTTACTCTCCTGCCGTTAGCAGGCTCGAATGTAGAAAGGATTTGGATTTTAGGATTTTGTGTGGCACCTTTTTCTTCCTTGCTTCCCTGTAAAGATCCTGTCAGACCTTGTACCTAGTAAAAAGGCTAGATCGCTCCCTCTGAGACGGAGTATGGAAAAGAACCAAGTTGAATTCATTTCCAGGGAAGACTTATCAAACCTCACCACCTGGGGTGAAGAGATTGTTACGGGGATTTTGACTGCAAACATTTAAAATGTAGCCTGGGAAACAGAGATGCATAACAGAAAATTTCTCATGTTCTGTTTTGGAGTCGGATTAAAAAAAGTACATGCACCCCACAAAGAATAACGTGCAAGAAATAACTTCATCGACGGGGCTAGAGAGAAATTGGCAGTTTTGTGATGTAGAAATCAATCCTAGATGTACTACTATCATGGATACCTCTACTAAACACTTCAGATACTTGCTTCCTCGCCAATCTTCCCACCGAGCTCTTATTCTAAATCTGGGAATACCTTGATCCTGCCGACTCAACTTGCTTGGGTCGATACCTTACGCTACCTATAAGCAGATCTACGGAATACTTCCTTTGACGGGCAGTCTAGACGATGATATGTAGGTACTAGGTACAGTATCGGTTGCGGAAATGGATGGGGTTTGCTGGCTATCTCTGGGGAGGTCATGTTGATTTAAAATTCATCTCTCGGTAACGTTTGGGGATAGAGGAGGGTAGGGTTGCAGCCTATGGTTTTGAAGGATCGAAGGATGAATGGGATATTACGAAGGAGGATCTAAAGGGTTGGGTACCCGTAGGAAGGGGAAGAAGATAGTTTTTATGGCTCTTGATAAGTTGGAAGTGGCATCCGGAAAGCAGTTATAATGCATTGAATTGTTGGTAGACCTTGACTCGACTATCCGCAGGTTACTATTAGTGATATTTTAAGAACAGCGCAATCTAGAGAATAAATTTTCGATAGGTTATGTAAGACCGAGCCCAGAGGCCGAGGGTGAATTTGATGCTTCAATATGCCGTGCTAAAAACACTGGTAAGTTGTTTGCTTCCCTTCAGAGTGAATTTTCCCTAGCTCTGCTTTAATCAAGGGCTCTGTATGCTACTGTCTACTTAGTATATATTCTACCCCTTTCCTATCTACGTCTATTCTTCTCCTCTTCTCTTACTATAATAAACTATTTCGCGAATCTTCTACCGTATCTTTAAAGACTTTAAGACCTCAAAGCTAAAAATGTAACAAGACTAACAACCTCTTCAGTCTCTTCGCGTCTTTCTGCATTCGATCTGCGCTATCACCCTCTTTACACAACAACTTCAATCTACAGCGAACATGCAATCTCAAGTATTCACCCTCATTCTCTCCTTAGTTTTCCTCAATCTCGCCTCCGCGCATCCTGCACCAGTTGAGTTCCAGTTCACTCAAAGCCTCGAGTCCCGTGATGCATCCACCGCTCAAGACTTCGACGCCTCCATCACTTGGTATGATCCTTCCGTCGGTGACAACTCTTGTGGATGGGTCAACCAGAATTGGCAATTGGTCACCGCAATCTCCGAGGGCATGGTTGGTTCCCCAACCCTTCAATTGAAAACCTCATACTAACTGCTTGACCAGATGGGTGAGCAGTCAAATGGCAATCCCAACTGTGCTCGTCAACTTGTAGTTAACGCCAATGGTCGGTCCATCGTGGTCTATGCAGTTGACAAGTGCTCTGCTTGCGGTTACTATGATCTTGACTTGAGTGGTGGCGCTTTTAAAGCTCTTGGTTTAGATCTCGGAGTTGGTCGTGTCGCTGGTTCTTGGCACTGGCTTTAGAAGTGCTAAGACGGGACATCTCTATGAGTTGTGAGCTCTTCTACCTTGACATTGGTTCACTTGACCTAACATGCCGATCTAGCCTTTTTTCATGGGATCGGTCTCATGGGTTATCAGTATTGCTGGATTGCTTTTCATTTGCGTTGATTTTCCTCTCAGAGTCCTAGCTGGATACTTTATCTGCATAGACTTTATGAGAGATCGATGTACAAAATGGGATTAGGTCTGGGATCGATTGCATGGCTTAGGGGTTTTCGGGCCTGCTTTGAGCATTGATGAAGCTGGCGCCTGGATTTATGCTACTGCACTGGTGGGATGGCATCTGGACAGCACTAGTTGTTGGCCCAACATCTTTTAGAGCAGAAGATAGTTCTTGATGAATTCAAAGGCAATTCCGTTTTCTGCCACTTGTGAAGCTGCTGTGAGCCATAATGGAGTTTGCTTTCAATATATGGAAGAGGCCTCTATAAAGACCGTGATGATAATGGGGTTTTGCAGCTGACTATTAAAGTCAATAATATGGCGGCCTGCGGGTATCCGGTCGCTAAGAAGAGGATCTTAGGCTTCGATCTCCAGGGTCTTTAATCGCTAAATGAGACAAGTATAGCGTGTATCAGAACAAAGAGACACACGAATTTCGCCCCAAATCGGATTTCGTATTTCTACCCTCTCAAGAAATTGTCAGGCTTTTTGAAGCTCGAGGGTAAATTCTCCCTATGTTTTATCCACAAAAAAATCGCATCAGGCGAACATAATAATTGAGACTCCTGCCTAGATTAGCAGGGAGCTGCATGTACCCCACTTTTTCAACTTCTATAGAGCGTGGAAGAATCCTATCTCATCTCTAAATAAAACTACACTTACGATTCTATCAAGACTCTAGACTGACGAAAGGATAAAATTGAGCCTGTCGACAACAATGGAGAAAGGGATTGAACGCACGACAGTCTCGCTACCGACTAGGAGGGTGAGAACCATCTATCAAACTGGGTTTCTTCTAATATGTATACTGGTGCTACTGATGCTAGGTCTCCATGGCCTCAATTCCTTGGATTTTTTGCGTTTCATTCGCTCTTCGAAACCTGATTTTGCGCCCCAGAACCCTGATGAGTACCATGACTTTGTTTGGAACCGGGTATGCTTCGTTCTAGTCCCAGCTGCTCTCAGCACTAACCATGGGCAACAGATTAAACCAACCAGGTACCTCAACTATACTCCTTGTTTTGGAAAATTTCACTGCGCTCGGCTTGATGTGCCAATGGATTGGAATTCTACAGACTCGGACGCTCCGCGGGTAGCGATTGCGGTGATCAGATTACCTGCTCCGGTACCAGTCACAGACCACCGATATGGTGGAGCAATTATTACGAATCCTGGTGAGAATTCCCCCAAAGCTCGTGTGCTTGTAATTGACGCGTTTTAGGTGGGCCTGGAGGCTCTGGCGTTGATCAAATTCTAGTAGCCGGAGAGAAATACTCAGCTATCATCAATCCAATATCGTCTATTGCGTCAAGTTCTGATAAGTACTTTGATATCATATCCTTCGATCCTCGGGGCGTGAATAACACAACCCCGCGTCTGGATTGCTTCCCTGATGTCTCAGGCTTCAATATCTGGACGTATCAAGAAGAAGCCGAAGGCATTGACCGAGATTCGAGTGCTTATTTATCTACTGCATGGGCAAGAACGAAGGCTATTGCATCAGGATGTCCTCATGAGGATGGAATAATGAAACATATGAACACTCCTCCGGTTGTTGCTGACATTGTTGAGATCATCGAGCGGCACGCCCAGTGGAGAAGTCAACAAGCAGATGAATTCCTCGCGAGTGAGGAAGGATTGTCTGTTACGGCAAGCAAGGATCATGAAAATCTCTATTCTAGAAGTGCTATTCTAGAGAGAACAAGATGGCGCAAAGGAGAAGAAAAACTTCAATTTTGGGGCTTTTCTTACGGGAGCCTTCTTGGTGCGACCTTCGCAGCATTGCAACCACATCGTATAGGTCGAATGATAATTGATGGAGTTGAAGAATCTGATGACTATTATAACACCGCGTGGTATGTCCTATCCCCCCCTTTTTCTGTATGGGACTTAGGGAGCCGAGCTCTTAAAGCATGTTTTAAGAGCTGGTCGGCTCTTCTACTTCAGAAACATCAGTCAAAACCTATACTAATTCAATGATCAGGCTCAAGAATCTGCGGAACACAGATGAAATCATGGATAAGTTCTACGATTACTGCGGGTCGGTTGGGCCTACCAAGTGTGCTCTAAATTTGGGCAAGTCATCTGCTTCTGACATCCGAGCTTCAGTCGAGACCCTGATTTCGGAGCTTAAAGAAGATCCTATTGCAGTACCAAGATCATTGACTCGAGGACCGGAAATCATCACCTACAGCGACGTAATGCAAATGATTCGATATTCGTTGTACAAGCCTCTCAAACTATTTCCTGAAGTCGCAGATCTTTTGTCAGATCTTGTATATAGAGATGGGACCAAGTTCGCGGACTTCAAGCAAAAAGGTCATGAACCAAGCTGTCCACTTCGAGAATGTACTGAAAAGATGAAACCTTGTCATCCAGATAATATGGAGACTTCTGCTGGTATATTGTGTTCCGATGGTACCGATATCTCCAATACGACTAAGGAACAGTTTAAGGAGATTTCGGCAATTCTGTACGGCGAAAGCAAGTGGCTTGGAGAGGTTTGGGCAACGATTTTAATGCCTTGCGTCCATTGGAAGGGCAAGGCTAAGTGGAGGATTACAGGGGGTAAATCACTTGCCTGTGAAGATTCATGAATACACTAATTGAAGAACAGATGTGATTAAAGGAAATACTTCGCACCCGATTCTCTTGATCGGAAATACTCTAGATCCAGTAACTCCTCTCAGCAAGCAAGTTTGCCGGCCCATAACTTTACCATTGTTCTAATAAATACAGTGCATACGAGCAAGCGAAGAGGTTCCCAGGCTCTGTGGTCTTGCAGCAAGATTCTGAAGGAGTAAATCTTTCTCAGGCCCCAATGAGAGCCCTCCATGCTAATTTGTCCTAACATAGCATTGCTCGACATCCTCCCCATCATTATGTACGGCCAAATATATACGACAGTACTTTCAGGCAGGCCAGCTTCCGGAGCCAGATACCATTTGCCAACCCGAAGAAAGGCCACTTGGGGCAAATTTGACAAGTTACTTCGGGCTTCGTACAGCCGACGACGAAAATGTATTGTCGGCTTTGAAGAGTCTTGCTGAGATTCAAGATCTTCCTAATTTTCTTGCTGCATTTTGAGGTTTGTGAACGGATTAGGCATTAAAAAGAAAATGCAAGAAGCGCATACAAGGAATGAATATCTGTAATGAATATACGGCCTGCTTTGACGAACCCTAGATATCCTGGCAAGAAGAATACCCTTTGAGACTAAGAGACATCGCGATAAAACAAAACAGAAACGCCTCTCCTTTAGTTGGTCTGTGTTTCTGCAGAGTTTAGGGTTAAAACAACTTGAATAAACCAATAAGATATATGGATTTTAACAATTTTGCTAATTGAGAAAAAAATTGCTAAATGGGTAGGTGGCCATTTAGATCTATTTGTGAGTGCTTAATATCTGCTAAAATGCAACTAATAATATAACTAAGATTATATGATAACCTTTCTATGTATCAAAGCTAGAGAAATATATTTAGCTCAACGCAATTATTATTTTAAATACTTATAGTAAAAATCAATATCCTTTGTTATAATAAAAATTTACTCGTAAAATATCTACCAATAACTATTTTACTAGTAGATAGAGATTTATATTTTCTTTGGCACTTAATTTTTTCTTACACGATCCTAGTCCATTTTTTGCCCCCGATTCGACGTGTCTGTCAGGTTCCGCGGGGGCTTGTCTTAACAGGCGCTGGTACACTGCCGCCTTGTATGCTTTCCGGCTTGACATTGTTGAACAGTAAGAGTACCACCTTGAAGTAATTGTTCTCGGAAGGCCAAGTTGGAGACCACCCGGGCGAGCGAGGCCTAGCCGGTCGCTAAGCGTGTTTTCACTGGCACCTCCTCCTTCGCTGGCCTAGCATAACCCTATTCCTATAGGAAGGTCGGGTGTCACAGAGTAGGTAAATCACGTGTTGCAAGCACGTAATACTTGTAGCGCAGTGCTCGAAAAGCTTAGGTTATAAATACCAACACGTTTTACTCAAGCACTACTTAGTTCTACAGAATATAATATACACTTCACTTCAATGGGTACAAAGCTCTAAAATGTGACAGAAGGAAAGTTAGGAGTAAAGTTCTTGCTGGGGACTATATGCAAAGATTGAGTTGACCGCGAACACTCTTCTCTTGAGTCACAGTTTGAGCTATAACCTCGCGAATATAAAAGTGCTGTCAAATAGTCCTGCCCTACAATAACAAGACCTACATTATTCACATAGTATTTATACATTATTTTGAATGTATATAATCTACGTAATTAATATAGACTTTGTATATTATTTATATACAAAATCCAAAGCAAAAATTGTATACTTTATTATATAATTTATATAGATTTTATATCTTATATTATATATATAAACTAATTTACAATACTCTAGTTTACTACAATTCTATTATTGTTACAGTACTTCGTCTCTACACACAAGGGCGTGGCGCTAGGCCTATTCGGGCTTAACCCGATAGGCACGTGACTATGATACCCCGGTACCTGGAGCTATATATACCTCTAGAGCCTTACCTTTACAATAGCAGACCTTATACACTACACATTCTACATCCCTACGTGACAATTATACTATTATTACTATTATATAATCATTTAAATACAGTAAATCACTATTTCTAGATTTTCCTTAGTTTTATTATTACTATATTATTTATTTATTTTATTACTAGATTTAATTATATATAATATTGTAGTATTGTAGTATATATTTTATAATAAATTAGTATATATATTAATAGATAAATAATAAAATAAAATAATAAAAAATAAATAAATTATAAAATATAATACAGATATTGTATTTTAATTTGTATTTTTAGTATAAATTAAGTAAAAATCTAT
>Ga0182030_10005117_pt1 | contig 27878 bp, 31 predicted proteins | sample 812S3MmetaG_FD_121299 | JGI IMG/M metagenome (GOLD analysis project Ga0182030, IMG submission 121299) | Permafrost microbial communities from Stordalen Mire, Sweden - 812S3M metaG (Illumina Assembly) | ecosystem: Environmental > Terrestrial > Soil > Wetlands > Permafrost | place: Sweden... | reverse complement strand
TGCGGGCGAGGCGACGGCGAGGCTCGGGCCGGTGCTCGCGGCGGGGAAGCCCGCGAGCGCCGCGGCCGCCGCGGCGCGCACTTCGGGCAGCCCGAAGTACTGCACGTAGGCCATGCGCAGGTTGTAGGAGCCCGTCGGCGGAATCGTGTGCGTGTAGGGGACTTCCGCGGCGGTGTAGACGCTTTCGCTGCCGCCCGCGTCGATCGCGAGCGGTTCGCTGGGCTGGCTCTGGTAGGCGACCGCCCCCTGTGCGTCGTGCCCGTTGCCCGCTTCGGAATCCCCGGCGCTGGCCTTGTAGAGGATCACGCCCGGGCCCGCCGGCAGCGTCACGCTCTCACCCGCCGCTGTGCTCGCGAACCCCGCGCTGCCGGGAAAGTCCACCACGCCTTCGCCGCGCGCGGCGTACTGCAGCGCCGTGTAGTAGCGCGCGCTCAGGCCGTGCGGGGCGCCGTCGGTGGACCTCCACGTGTCGCTCATCAGCACCACGTGCTCTTCATCCTGCGTGCTCCACGTACGCTGCAGCGTCACGCCCACCGGGATGAAGCTGGTGCAGCTGGCCTGCGTCGGCGGGAAGGTGTTCGCGCTGCAGCGCACCAGCGGGTCGGACTCGTGTATTTCCAGTTCGCCGTCGGCTTCGCTGAAGCGCTTTTCCACCGTGATCTGCGGCGCGCCCGGGATCGTCCTTCCAAGCGTTTCCTCCAAGGCCATCGCCGACCCGGGCCCGTAGGCGTTCTGGCCGTCGATCTGGATGTCCGAGCGCCAGCCGTTGGTACCGAGCAGCGCGGCGTCGCATGAGAACAGTTCCGGGCTCGCCTGCCCCGGCGCCGGGTACAGGAACGTTTCTTCCAGCGCGCAGCCCGTTGCGGACTGGAACCACAGGTTCGACGTGAGCGTGCTCGTGTCCACGTAGTAGCCCGACTGATCCGCTTCCCACGTCGTCGGCGCGATGTCGGGGCCCGAGAACGCCGTTTCGGAGAGCGGCGGCGTGGTCCCCGTTGGGACCGCCCGCAGCGCGCACAGAGGCAGGTACTGCAGCGCTTTGGGTTCCACCTGCACCGAGAAGGCGCCGCCGGCTTTGACGGGCACGTCCGCCGCGAGCAGTTCGTTGGGCGTGTCGAACTGCGGCGGCCCGTAGCAGCGGATGTCCACCGCTTTGGCGGCGATCCCCGACGAGCTGCCTTCGATCGTGATGGGCGCGCCCGGCGCCGTCTCGTCATACAGGGGATAGGAGATCGGCCCCGCAGGGTCGGTGATCGCGGTCGTTTCCGATAGCGCGCTCGCCGAGGAGGCGGGCAGCGCGAGCGCGATCACACACAGGGACGCGATGAGCGTCCCTGCCCATGAAGGTGCCAAACGCACCTCATTCTCCTCCGAAGGTCCCGATCGCATGCGCCGCGCGAAAGCTTACGCGGCGTGCGGCGGCGCGGCAAACGCGAGCCCGGCGGCGGTGCCTCCCGCGCGCGCCGGCGCTCACCCCGCCGCGGCGCCGTCGGCGAGCCACCTGCGCCAGGGCAGCGCATCGCCCGCGGCGGCCAGCTCAGCGGGCACGGGCGCCGATATGTGTGCCAGCCTCGCCACCTCCACCTCGCCCATGCGCTCGATCGTGCGCAGGTTGGACACCTCGATCATCCCCGGCTCCGACGGCCATGGCGTGAGCACGACCGCCGCCACTCGGAGGCCCGCCGAGCGGGCGGCGCGCAACGTCAGCAGCGTGTGGTTGATCGTGCCGAGGCCCGGCCTGGCGGCGATCAGCAACGGCAGGTCCAGCTTGGCCGCGAAGTCGCACACGGTGAAGGTCTCGGTGAGCGGCACGAGCAGTCCGCCGACGCCCTCGACGATCAGGATCGCCCGTGGGTCCCCCGCGTGCGCGTCGCTCAGCAGCCGGCGCGCATCGATCGGCGTGCCCGCCAGCTCGGCGGCCAGGTGCGGCGAGACGGCCGGGCCGAAGCGCAGCGGCGCAACATCCTCTGGGTGCATCCCCGCCGCCTGTGCCAGCAGCACGTGATCGGCGGGCCAGCTCGCGCCCGTCACCGGGTCCCGCGGCGCGGGCTCCTGCAGGCCCGTCACCACCGGCTTGAACGCGCGCACCGCCTCTCCCGCGGCGGCAATCGCCGCCAGCAGCGCCGCGCTCAGAACGCTCTTGCCGGCACCCGTGTCGGTGCCCGTCACAAACAGCCCTCGCATCCCGCGCCCCGCCCGGTGCGCTCAGGCCGCGAGGTCGCGCGACACGTCGCGCTCGAAGTCAAACGGTGCGCCTTCGGGGCCCTCCAGCCGGGGCAACTCATCGAAGCTGAAGGCCTCGCCGATGGGCTCGCGCTCAACGTCGAAGGGTGCGGTGGCGTCGCGCTCGCCCCTTGCGGCCCGCGCCGGCTCCCAGACGTCGGGCTCCAGGTCCCAGTCCCCGGCGAACGGAGCGGCGCCGGCGCGCCCGCGCGCCGGGAAGGCTTCGCGCTCGATCGCCGCCTGCACCGGGTCGGGGGCCGGCCGGCGCCCAGGCGATGGCTCATCGCCGGCGTCCTCCCAGGCGAACTCGGAGGCGAGCTCCGTGCCGGGTGCCCCCGCCGGGTCGAGGCCGATCGCCCGCGCCGCGTCGCCGAGCGCGCGCGCGGCGCGCTGCAGCTCGGCGTGGCTGTGTGAGGCCATCACCGTCAGGCGCAGCCGCGAGGTGCCGGCGGGCACCGTCGGCGGGCGTATCGCCTGCGCGAACACGCCGCGCTCGATCGCCTCCTGGCACAGGCGCATCGCGGTGTCCTCCGCCCCCACGATCAGGGGGATGATGTGCATCTCGCCGGGCTGCACGGGAAAGCCCTCGCCGGCGAGGCACTGGCGCAGCACCATTGCCGCCGAGCGCAGTCGCGCGACGCGCTGCGGGCGCTCGCGCAGCAGCTCAAGCGCCGCCAGCGCGCCGGCCACCGCGGGCGGGGGCGGCGCCGTTGAGAAGATCAGCGGCCGCGCGCAGTTGATCAGCAGGCGCACCATCTCGCGGCTGGCGCACGCGTAGGCGCCGTAGGAGCCAAGCGCCTTGCCGAGCGTCCCCACCACGACGTCAACCTCGTCGGTGAGGCCCGCTTCCGCGACCGCGCCGCGGCCGCCGGGGCCGAGGTTGCCGGTCGCGTGCGCCTCGTCCACGACGATGCGCGCTCCGCGCGAGCGCGCCAGCGCGCACAGCTCGGCCAGCGGCGCGATGTCGCCGTCCATGGAGAACACCGAGTCGGTCACGATCAGGCCGTCATCCCCGTCGCCGACCCTGTCCATGCACCAGCGCAGGTGCTCCACGTCGCCGTGTTTGTAGACGACCACCTCCGCGCGCGAGAGGCGGCAGCCGTCGATGATCGAGGCGTGGTTCAGCTCGTCGGAGTACACCGTCTGGCCGCGGCCGGCGAGCGCGGAGATCACGCCGAGGTTGGCCAGGTAGCCCGACCCGAAGAGGATGCACGCCTCGCTGCCCTCGAACTCCGCAAGGCTCTCCTCCAGGCGGCGGTGGATGGTCATCGTCCCTGACACCAGGCGCGAGGCGCCCGCGCCCACGCCCCAGCGCATCGCCGCGTCGGCGGCCGCCTCACGGATGCTGGGGTGGTCGGCCAGGCCGAGGTAGTTGTTCGAGCACAGCAGCAGCACGGGCCTGCCGTCGAGCAGCACGGTCGGCCCCTGGGGGCCGCTGATCAGGCGCAGGCGGCGGTTGAGTCCCAGCCGCTCGAGTTCCGCCAGCCGCTCCCCGATGTCGCTCATGCCGGCAGGGAGCCCGCCGCCGCCTAGCCGACGGGGAGGCGGTTGGGGGCGCCGTCCGGGCGCGGCGGCACGGAGCGCTTGGCGCGGAACCTCAGCTGGGTGGAGGGGTCCCACAGCCGCACGCCCAGGTCGATCGCGCCGCCCCCGGCGGGGTCGTTGCCGAGCAGCTCCTCCACCACGTCGGGCGTCTGGCCCGCCAGCCATCCGGAGCGGTTGTCGGGCCGCGGGTTGGCGGCGTTGTCGTGGTGGCGCGCCACGTTCAGCCCCTGGCGCTCGAACATCTCGCGGTCGAGCTCGGGCTCGTTGCCCAGGGTGGTCAGGAAGTTGCCCATCATCACGCCGTTGATGCCCGCGCGCACGGCCAGCTCCTGCAGCTCGCCCAGGTTCTCAACGCGCCCGCCGCACAGGCGGAACAGCGCTTCGGGCAGGATCAGGCGGAAGATCGCGATCCACTTCACGGCCTCCCACGGGTCCATGTACTCGCGGTCGCCGAACTTCGTGCCGGGACGCGGGTTGAGCATGTTGATCGGCACGCTCGTTGGGTCGATCTCGGCCAGCTCGAAGGCCATCTCCACGCGCTGCTCGCGCGTCTCGCCGAGGTTCAGGATGCCGCCCACACAGGTCTCAAGGCCCGCCTCGCGCACCGCCGCGATGGTGCGCAGGCGGCCCTCGTAGCGCACCGTGCTGGTCACCTCGTGGTAGTAGCTGGAGGAGGTCTCCACGTTGTGGTGAACGCGCTGCACCCCCGCCTCGCGCAGTGCCCGCGCGCGGTCGGCGGAGATGTGCCCGACCGAGGCGCAGCGCTTGAGGTTGGTGTGCTCAGAGACCAGCCGCACGCCCTGCAGGTACTTGTCGAAGTCGCGCTTGGACAGCCCCTGGCCCTGCGTGACCATGCAGAAGCGGTGCGCCCCCGCGGCCTCGGCCGCGCGCGCGTGCTCGAGGATCTGCTCGGGCTCCATCATCGCGTGCATCGGCGTCTCGGCGTCGGCGAAGCGCGACTGCGCGCAGAAGCCGCAATCCTCGGCGCAGCCGCCCGACTTGGCGTTGACCAGCGAGCACATGTCGGTGGAGTCCGCGAACCGCTCCACGCGCGCCCTCCAGGCGCGCTCTATCAATTCCTCGATCTGCCCGTGATCCTCGATCTCGCCCAGTTCGAGCGCCTCGCGGGGGGTGATCAGCGGTGCCACGAGCCAAAAGGTAGGCGTCGCGGCGGACGACTCAGCTCGGTGGGCGCAGCGCGGCGCCCGGGCGGTCCTACTGGCCGCTCCAGCGCGGCGGGCGCTTCTCCGCGAAGGCCCTCATGCCCTCGCGCAGGTCCTGCGATGCGAAGGAGGCGCGGCGCAGCTCGATCAGCTCCCGCTCCACCTGCGGGTCAAGCCCGCCCTCCGCGCGCAGCAGCTCGGCGATCACGCGCTTGTTGCCCGTCTGGGACAGCGGCGCGTTGCCCGCCAGCTCGCTCGCCAGGTCAAGGCCCGCCGCCTCCAGCTCCGCGGCGCCGGCCACGCGGTTGACCAGGCCCCAGGACAGCGCGGTGGGCGCGTCGATGTAGCGGCCCAGCAGGAACAGCTCGCGCGTGCGTGTCGCGCCGATCGCGTCGAGGAAGCGGCGCAGGCCGGTGTGGGAGTAGACCAGGCCCAGTTTCGCGGGCGGCATGCCCAGCTTGATGCCGTCCTGCGCGACGCGCATGTCGCACGCCAGCGCCAGCTCGAGGCCGCCGCCGATGGTGTGTCCCGGCAGCACCGCGAGCGTCGGATAGGGGAACGCGCCAAGCGCGTCGATCGCCTGCGTGAACGGGTGCGCCACCAGGCGCTCCGCGCGCTCTTCGAACTCCTCGTCGGGTATCTCGCCGATGTCATAGCCGGCGGAGAACATGCCGTGCGCCCCCGTCACCAGCACGCAGCGCGCACCGCCGCCCGGCTCGGCCAGGCGGGCGAGCGTGTCGGTGATCGCGTCCAGGATGGGGTGGTCCAGCGCGTTGCGCTTCGCCGGATTTGAGATCGTCAGCCGCACGACGCCCGCGGCGGGCTCGTCGATGAGCAGCTTGCCGTCTGCAAGCTCGCCTGTTGGCACGGTCGCGGACACGGGCACGACAGGCTAGCGCCCGGCGCCCCGCAAGGCCCGCTGCGCAAGGCCAGCGCGAGGCGGGCCGGCCCCCGGCGCGCCGCCGCCGCGCGGCTACTCCAGCACCACCAGCGTGTCGCCCTCGTTGACCGCCTGGCCCTCCTCGCAGCGGATCTCCGTCACGGTGCCGGCATCCTCCGCCTCGACGGGCATCTCCATCTTCATGCTCTCGAGGATCGCAACGGTGTCGCCCTCCTCGATCGCGTCGCCGACCGCGCACTCGATTTTCCATACGGTCCCGGTGATATGCGCCTCGATCTGAGTCATCTGCTCCTCCATACGCCGATGGCCACCACTGCCCGGTGACAATAGATAGCGCTCCCGACCGATCCGCGCGCGCACGCGTCGTGGTGCTCGTGGCGGCGCGCGACGAGGCGCTCCGGCTGGGCGCGACGCTCGCCGCGCTGCGCGAGGCGTTCCCGGAAGCGCAGCTGCTCGTGGCCGACGACGGCTCGACCGACGCCACCGCGCAGATCGCCCGCGGCGCCGGCGCCGCGGTGATCGGCGAAGGCTCGCCCGCGCGCGGCAAGGGGCAGGCGATGACAGCCGCCGCCCGCCATGCCCTGCAGCTCCCCGGCGAGCGGCTGTTCGTGCTCTGCGACGCGGACCTGGGCGACTCCGCGCGGCTGCTCGCGCCGCTGGCGCGGGAGGTGGGCTCGGGCCGCGCGCAGGTGGCGGTCGCCGCGTTTACGCAGCGCCGCGGCGGCGGCTTCGGCGTCCTCGTCGCATGCGCGCGCGCGGGCATACGCCGAAGCTGTGGCATGCGCGCCCGCGCGCCGCTCTCCGGCCAGCGCGCGCTCAGCGAACGCGCGCTGCGCGACGTGCTGCCGTTCGCGCGCGGCTACGGCATGGAGGTGGGCATGACCATCGACGCCGTTCGCGCCGGGCACCGCGTGGCGGAGGTGCAGCTCGACCTCTTCCACCGCGAGCACGGGCGCACGCTCGCGGGCTTCCGCCACCGCGCCCGGCAGCTGGCCGGGGTTGCGCTCGCCCTGACATCCCGCTCGCGCGCCCGCGCGTAACCTTGGGGCCAATGCGAGGTAGAGCGATCTGAGATGACCGATCTTGCACCCATGCGCGAGCAGGTCTACACCGACCCGCGCCCAAAGGAGCACTTCGACCGCTTCCACGCACGCGCGCGCACGCGCGAACCGGACTGGGCGTATGAGTTCACACGCGTGCTCACCTCGCTCTACGCGTACACGTTCCTGCGCGCCCGCGCCATCTCCGTGGACAACGTGCCCGGACGCGGCGCGGTGATCCTCGCGCCCAACCACTTCTCCTTCATGGACCACTTCCTGATGGGCTGCTACATCCGGCGCAAGGTGCGCTTCATGGCCAAGAGCCAGCTGTTCAAAGGGCCCATGCAGTTCATCTACACCCACGGCGGCGTGTTCCCCGTCAGGCGCGGCGCGCGCGACGAGGAGACGTTCATCACCGCAAGGGCCATCCTCGCGCGCGAAGGCGCCATCACCATGTACTGCGAGGGCGGGCGCTCGCGCAGCGGCAAGGTCGCCGAACAGGCCAAGCGCGGCATCGGCAAGCTGGCGCTCGAAACCGGTGCGCCGATCGTGCCGATCGCCATCTACGGCTCCTCCAAGATCCGCAACTGGAAGCGCCTGCAGTTCCCCAAGGTCACCGTTCAGTACGGCGAGGCGATGCGCTGGGAGCCAATCGATGACCCCACGCGCGAGCAGCAGCAGGCCGTCGCCGACCAGGTGCTCGTGGAGATCCGCCGCCTTTACGCGGGCCTTGAAGAGTACGGGCGAAAGGGCATCCTGCGGCGTGTGCGCGAGCAGCGCCGCGCGGAGAGCCGCTCGCACGAGGGCGCGGCCGTCGCCTGAGCCGCGGCACGCGCGCACGCGGTGGGGGCGAGCCGTCGGCACCGTCGCCTAGGGTCCAGCGCGCCAGCACATTGGATACCCCACGCAGCGAGCAGGGAGACCGTGAAGGACAAACTTGACGTCGGCGGTGTGATTCGCAGCGTGTTCGACATCTACGTCGACCAGGCCGCGGTGCTGATGCCCGCCGCCGCGGTCGTGTTCGTCATCACCGGCATCGTGCGCCAGGTGCTCGTCGCCGCGGGCCCCGGCACGGCGCTGATCGCCGAGCTCGTCAGCCTGGTCGCCGGCACGTTGTTCACGGGCATGGTCGTTGAGCTCGTCGCCGACGTGCAGGACGGCCGCCGCGACGCCACCCCCGGCCAGCTGCTGCGCGCGGTCACGCCCGTGCTGGGCCAGCTGATCGTCGTGGGCATCCTTGCGGGCATCGGCGTGGTGATCGGCTTCGTGCTGCTGATAGTCCCCGGCCTGATCCTGCTGACGCTGTGGTCGGTGGCCGCGCCCGTCGTGGTGCTCGAGCGCCCGGGCGCGGTGGCCGCGCTGAGGCGCAGCCGCGAGCTCGTGCGCGGCAACGGCTGGGAGGTGTTCGGCGTGATCGTCGTGCTCGACCTGGCCGTGCTGCTGGTGGCGTTCATCATCGAGGTCATCGCCGCCTCCGCGGGCACGGGCGTGGGCATCGTCGTGGAGGTCGTCGTGGGCGTGCTCACCGCGCCCATCTCGGCGCTGGCGGCGGCGGTGCTGTACTTCAGGCTCGGCGGCCGCGCCCCCTCGCCCGCCCCGGCCGTGCCGGACACCTCGCCCAACCCGTTCGGCTCCTGACGCGCCATCGGCGGCTTCCCGACACCGCTGAGGGAGGGGCTGCTGGCGGGCCGCACGGTCCTGCTCGCGCGCGCGCCCTCCGGCCACGGCTACGCGCAGGAGCTGCAGGCGGCGTGCGCGGGGCTGGGCGCGCGTGTGCTCGGCTGCGAGGTGCTGCACGCCGGCGAGCCGCCGCAGGCGCCCGCGGAGGAGAGCCTGCAGGCGCAGGTCGACGACGCGCTCGCGGACGCCGGGGGCATCGATGCGGGCGTGATCGACACCGCGGGGCTGTTCGCCTCGATCCTCGCCTCCGGCGCGCCGGGGCAGGAGCGCGAGCGCCTGGCGCTGGGGCTGGCGCTGCAGGCCAGCTGGAACGTCACGCGCGCACTCGCCGGGCGCGCGTTCATCGAGCGCGCCGCGCCAGGGCGGGTGCTGCTGCTCGCGCCGCCCGCCGGGGCGGGAGCGCATGCGGGGCCGGCGGCGGCGGGCCTTGAGAACCTGGCGCGCACGCTCTCAACCGAGTGGGCGCGATACGGCATCACCACCGTGGCGATCGCCCCCGGCGCCGACACCGGCGCGCAGGACGTGGCCACGGTCGCCTGCTACCTGCTCAGCGACGCCGGCGCCTACTTCTCCGGCTGCCTGCTTGACCTGCGCGGCCCGTGAGCGCCTGACCCGGGCCCGGCTCGGCCGCTACCCGGTCATCCCGCCGAACAGACCGCCCGTCACGTGCAGCGTCTGGCCGTGCACGTAGTTGGACCACGGCGAGCACAGGAAGAAGATCCCGCCGGCGGCCTCCTCGGGCGTGGCGGGGCGCCCCAGCGGGATCAGCATCGAGGCCATCTGGCGCATCTGCTCGGGGATGCCCAGCTGGATCGTCTGCCCGTCCTTCTCCATCGTGTTCTCATCCACCTTCGCCTGCGTCAGGCGCGTGTCGATGAAGCCGAACGCGACGGCGTTGACGTTCACCTTGAACTGGCCCCACTCCTTGGCCACCGTTTTGGTCAGGCCCACCACACCGGCCTTGCCCGCCGAATAGTTGGCCTGCCCGGCGTTGCCGAACGTGCCCGAGGTGGAGGACACGTTGACGATCTTGCGGAACACCTCGCGGCCCTCCTCGCGCTCCTTCTTGGCGGGCTCGCGCAGGTGCGGCGCGGCGGCGCGGATCACGCGGAAGGGCACCACGGTGTGGATGTCTAGCATCGCCTGGAACTGCTCGTCGCTCATCTTGTGGACCGGCGCGTCCACCGTGTAGCCGGCGTTGTTGACGATGATGTCGATCCTGCCGAACGCGTCGATCGCCTTCGCCACCAGCGCGTCGGGTGCGCCGGGCTTGGTTAGGTCGCCCGCGAACACGGCCGTCTCGCCGTCGATCTCCCCGGCGGCCTGCTCGGCGACGTCGCCGTCGAGGTCGTTGATGAGCACCTGAGCGCCCTGCGCTACCAGCAGCTCCGCGGTGGCACGGCCGATGCCGCGTGCCGAACCAGTGACGATCGCCGACTTGCCGTCGAGTACTCCCATGGCGTTCAGGTCTCCTTCCGAGGTGGGGAGGGACAGTTATATCGGGCGCGCGCGGCCGCCGTGGCCGCTCAGCCGGGGATGATGACGCCGAAGTCCTGCGTGTACATGTCCCCGGGCTGGCCGCCGGAGAGGCTGGCGGGCAGGTGGGGAGAGACGCCGATGCCCGTTTCGCGGAAGGCGGCGTTGAGGATGTTGGCGCGGTGCCCCGCGGAGGCCATCCAGGCGGCGACGACCCGCGCGGGCGTGCCGCCCTGCATGGAGCCCCACGCGATGTTCTCACCGACTTCGTAGCCGTCGCGGGAGCTCGAGATGTAGCCGGTGGAGCGCATGCGCGCGAGCGGGCTTTCGCCGCCCGGCCCGAAGTGTTCGAAGTAGCCGTCGTAGGCCATGCTCTCGGTGTGCTGCTGGGCTGAGGAGATCAGCGCTGAGCTCCAGCGCAGCGGCCGCTCGCCCGCGTTGACGCGTTCGCGGTTGACCAGGCACAGGGTGGCGGCGCGGATGAGCTGGATGTTGGCGTCGCTGGGGGACGCGGTGGCGTCCGCGCAGGAGCCGTTGCCGGCCAGCGGCAGCAGCGGCGGCATGCCGACACCGGGGGAGTGGCCGGGCGCGTGCGTCGTGCTGTGGAAGGAGGGGGCGCCGTGGTGGGTTTTGCCGTTGTGCTGCGGGCAGTGGGCCTCGTGGCGGCGCCGTCGCGAGCCGGGGCGGCTGCCGGCGTGGTAGGAGGCGCGCCTGCCGCGGGCGCCGGCGCAGGCGGCGCGGTGGGCGCCGTGGCGATGGACCTGGGGGGAGCGCGGCGCCGTTACGGCGAATGCGGGCGAGTAGGCTCCGCCCGCGAGCAGGCAGGCGGCGGCGAGGGTCATCGTCGCGGCGAATACGAGGGTGATACGCGCCATGTGGGCGGTATCGGCTCATGGCCGCCGTGCCATGAGCGCGGGCCGCACGAGCGGCTGCATGATGTTTCAGAGGCCCAGCGAGCGTCCCAGGATCTCGCGCATGATCTCGTCGCTGCCGCCGCCGATGGGGCCCAGGCGCGCATCGCGGGCGGCGCGCTCGATGGGGTGGGTTTGGGGGCTCGAATCACCGCGCATGTAGCCCGCGCCGCCGTGTATCTGCAGGCACTCGTCCATCAGCTCGAACGCGGCGCGCTGCGTGAGCAGCTTGGCCATCGTCACCTCGCGCAGCGGGTCCTCGCCGGCGACGAAGCGACGCAGCGCGTCGTAGGTGACGCAGCGGCACGTGTAGAGAGAGGTGGCCAGGTCGGCGAGCTTGTGGCGGATCGCCTGGTGGCCGGAGAGCGGGCGCCCGAAGGTGGTGCGCTCGCGCGCGAACTCCGCGGTGCGCTCCCAGGCGACGCTCATCGCGCCGACGGCGCCGAGCGCCATCGCCAGGCGCTCCCACTGGAAGTTGGCCATGATCAGCTTGAAGCCCTCGTTGAGCTCGCCCAGCAGGTTCTCCTGCGGCACGAACACGTCCTTGAAGCTGATGGTGGCCGTGTCGGAGGCGTGCCAGCCGAGCTTGTGCAGCGCCGATGACTCAACGCCCTCGCCGCGGTCGATGATCAGGAAGGAGATGCCGTGGTGCCCGCCCTCGGCGCTGCTCTTGACGGCCGTGACGATGAAGTCCGCGCGCACGCCGTTGGTGATGTAGGTCTTCTCGCCGGCGACCACCCAGCCGCCGTCCACGCGCTCGGCGCGCGTGGTTATGGAGGCGACGTCCGAGCCGGCGCCCGGCTCGGTGATGCCGAGCGCGCCGATGCGCTGCCCGGCGATCGAGGGCACCAGGTAGCGCTGCTTCTGCTCCTCGGTGCCGAACTTCCAGATGGGCGGGGTGGCGATGTTGACGTGCGCGCCGATGCCCGCCGCCGTGCCGCCCGAGCCGCAGCGCGCGAGCTCCTCGCACAGCACCGCCTCGTGCAGGTAGTCGCCGCCCTGCCCGCCGTAGCGCTCCTCGTACTTCAGGCCCAGAAGGCCCTGCGCGGCGAGCTTTGCGAACACGTCGTCGGGGAACCAGCGGTCGTCCTCCCACTGCCGCGCGTGCGGCGCGAGCTCGCGTTCGATGAAGACGCGCGTGGAGGCGCGCAGCTCCTGGTGCTCCTCTGTGAACGGCGGGTCAAGCGGGCTCATGACGTGCCTTCTGTTCTGGGGGCCGCGCCAGCATATTGGGCGCACCCGCAACGCGCGTGTGGTTTGCTGCGCGCATGGACGCGCGGGCGCTGCTGAGCGCCTATGACGAGCAGGTTCGCCGCAGCCCGCAGCCGGTGGGGGCGGGGGAGACGGTGGAGCGCGAGCAGCACCTCACGCGCGTCGTCAATCTCCAGGGAGGCTGGACGGGGGTGAGCTGGAGCGACCTGCAGGGCGTTGACCTCGATGAGGTCATCCGCGCGCAGATCGATCGCTTCCGCGACTGCCCCGGAGGGTGGGAGTGGAAGCACTACTCCCATGACCGCCCCGCCGAGCTGCCCGAGCGCCTGATCGCAGCGGGATTGCAGGCGGGGGAGGCAGAGACCCTGATGGGCGCCGCTATCGCGGCGCTGGATCTCGGCGCAGGGCCCCCTGAGGGCGTGACGCTTCGCGACATCGGCGATCTTCAGGGCGCGCGGGCGCTCGCGCGCATGCAGGACGAGGTGTTCCAGCGCCCGATCCCGGGCATGGCCGAGCGGATGATGGCGGGCATCGCCGTCAATCCGCCCACAACGGCGGCGGTTGCGGCGATCGCCGGCGGGCAGACGGTGGCGGGCGGCCGCGTGGAGTTCGATCCGGGCAGCGACTTCGCCGGGCTGTGGGGCGGCGCGACGGCTCCCGCGTTCCGGGGGCGCGGCATCTTTCGCGCGCTCGTCGCCCGCCGTGCGGCGCTGGCCGCGCAGCGCGGCTATCGCTATCTGCAGGTGGACGCCTCCGCGCAGAGCCGGCCCATCCTCGCGCGGCTCGGCTTCATCGAGCTGGCCACGACAACGCCGTACATGTACCCGCGAGGCAGCTGAAGGCAAGCCTCGGCGTCATGTTGGTCGCTTTAGGCAGTTTATGTGCGCAATAAGGCCAGAAAAGTGTGTGCTGTAGCCTGGTCTCAGGCTATACTCGGGAAGTCATGCGCCGCACAACACTGGACATCGATGAGGAGATGCTGGCCCGTGCCCGAGAGATCCTCGGCACGCATGGCGTCAAGGACACCGTGGACGCTGCTCTCAGGGAGACGGTTCGCCGCCAAGCGGGGGCACGGCTGATGGCCTGGCTCGCCGAGAACGAGGACCTGCGTAGCCCCGAGATCATGGAACGCGCGTGGCCGGGCCCACCCATCTCCTAGACACGAGCGTCCTCGCGAGGGCGTCAAAGCCGCAGGTGGCCGCGCGCATCGCACCGATGATGGACGCCGGCGAGCTGGCGACATGCGCCGTGACGGACCTCGAGGTGCTGTTCAGCGCTCGGTCTGGAGCCGAGCACCGCGAGCGCCGCGCCGACCTGCAGCTGCGCTTCTTCTCCGTGGCGCTGGACGCGGGAGTGTTCGCTCGTGCTCTAGAGGTCCAGGGGCTCTTGGCCGATCGCGGCCAGCACCGCGCGGCGAGCATCCCGGACCTGGTGGTCGCCGCGGCCGGCGAGCTCGCGGGCCTCGCCGTGCTCCACTACGACGGTGACTTCGAGCTCATAGCCTCTGTGACCGGCCAGCGCGCGGAGTGGGTTGTGCCACGAGGCTCGGTGGACTGACCGGACCATTGGCTTCCCGCTGGGCGCATGCGCCCGCGCGCCCCCCTCGCCACATGCGGCGAGGGGGGCGCGCGGTGTGGGCCCTTCCCTGAGCTAGCGGATCGCGGTGTAGGGCGGTGTGAACGGTTTGAGTTTGAGCGTGCCCGACAGGTAGAAGAAGTACGGCGGGTGCTTGAAGATGCCGGTCGCCGGGAACACGATCGAGCTCGTGCCCAGTTTCCCGGTCCACACACCGCCGGGAGCTTTGTAGACGGCCGTTTTGCCGCTGATCGCACAGGTGACCTGAAGCGAGACGCCGCTGAACACGTCGTAGTTGGGTATCAGTTCGGAGGGCCAGCCCGAGATCGCGCTCAGCGAATAGTTTTCGCCGGCCGCGCACGGGTAGGGCGCACTCCCGTTGAAGCTGCAGTTCGACGCGAAGCTCAGCATTTCGTCGAAGCCTTCGATCAGCGTCGTGCCAACCAGCAGCTGGTTTTCGACCTGCTCGATTGCCGTCACGGAGCAGGTGGATTTGTATTCGATGTTGCCGCTTTTGCCTCCGTTGATCGCAAGCGAGCCGACCAGCTTGACCCCCACCGGCGTGGCGGGCGGCAGAACGCCCCATGTCGCCGGCGGCTTCACTTCCCAGTATTCGGGAAACGCCTGCGCAGCGGCCGGCGCCGCGACGGCGATCACGCCCGCCACGCACGCGCACATCAGTGCTCTCCTCATTTGCTGCTCCTTCCCTTGTAACCCCCTGGGCGGCGGACATCCGTGGCGGCACGTCCAGCACGATTCCCTACCCGCGCGATCCTACTCCCGGCAGGTCGGCTGCGACCCCCAAGCAATCCTCAGCGGCGGCGCACGCGCGAGCGACGTGGAGGATGATCCCGACCATGGCAGGCGCGCAGGGCGAGACCGAGGGGCCGGCGGCGGCGAGCGGGTCGCAGCGGGCGCTCGCGAGTCTCATCGACATGGCCCTCGCGGGGATACCCGTGGTGATCGCGATGCGCCGCTCGATGGCCGCTGCCGGGGAGCGACCCCGGGACAGGAGCGGGCGCATGAGGGCACTCGAGTTCCTCGGCCCGCTGCGCGCCGCTGTGGAGGAGCAGATCGGCAGCCCCGGGACCTGGGTCGCGGGAATCCGGAGGGTCGACGAGCGAACCGGCCGGCGCCTGGCGCTGTGGCGCACGCTGGTGCTCCTGGCGGTGAGGCTGGTCCTGCACGAGGCGGCGCGCCGCTCCGGCGGGCTCGATCACAGGGCGGTGGCCGAGCGCCCGGACGCGCAGAGCGGGGTCGCAGCGATCGTGCAGCGATTCCCCGACGACAGGACCGCCCGCGACGCGGCCCTGATGGAGTACGACGCGGCCAACCGCGTATCCCCTTCGGCTGCTGCCACCCGCCCGCTGGGGCTGGGGCTGGCCTCGATCGTGTTGAACCATCTCCTGCGGCGCCGCCTTGCCCGCACGACGCTGGTGGCGCGCCCGCGCCGGGCGCGCCCATCCTGACCAGCGGCGCTCCCGGCTGGATCAGAGCCCGTAGGAGCGGCCGATCACGTCGAGCATGATCTCGTCGGTGCCCGCGCCGATGCGGTTCAGGCGCATGTCGCGCCACACGCGCTCCACGCCGTACTCCTTCATGTAGCCCGCGCCGCCGTGGATCTGGATGCATTCGTCGGCCACTTCGCAGGCGATGCGCGCGGCGTGCAGCTTGGCCATCGAGATCTCGCGCACGGGGTACTCGCCGTTGTTGAAGCGCCACGCCGTCACGTAGACCATCTGGCGCGCGGACTCGATTTTGGTCGCCATCTCGGCGAACTTGTGGCGGATCACCTGGAACTTGCCGATTTCGCGACCGAACGCCTTGCGCTCGTGCGCGTACTGCAGCGTGCGCTCGAAGCACTTCTGGGCGCCGGCGACGCAGCCGGCGGCGCCGATCAGCCGCTCGCCCTGGAGCTCCCACATGATGTGGTAGAAGCCCTTGCCGATCTGCCCGAGCACAGCGGTGGCGGGCACGCGCACGTCCTGGAAGGCCAGCAGCGCCGTATCGGATGCGTGCATGCCGAGCTTCTCCAGGCGCTTCTCGCGGATCACGCCGGGGCTGTCCATTGGCACCAGGAACAGCGTGAAGCCGTCGTAGCCCGCGTCGGGGTCGGTCTTGGTGACCAGCACGATCACGTCGGCGCGGTGGCCGTTGGTGATGTAGGTCTTGGAGCCGTTGATGATGTAGTCATCGCCGTCGCGCACCGCGCGCGTCTTGATGCCCGACACGTCCGAACCCGCGTCGGGCTCGGTGATGCCAAGGCACAGGATCTTCTCGCCCTTGATCGCGGGCACCACCCATTCCTGCTTCTGCTCCTCGCTGCCGAACGCCAGGATCGGCGGCATCGCCATGTCGGTGTGCACCGCGATGCCCATAGCCAGGCCGCCCGAGTTGGCGTTGGTTATCTCCTCCGCCAGCACCAGGCTCGTGTAGTAGTCCCCGCCCTGCCCGCCGTACTGCTCGGGCTTGTCAAGGCCAAGGAAGCCCAGTTCGCCCATGCGCGGGAACACCGAGTCGGGGAAAGTGGTCTCCTCCCATTCCTCCGCGTGCGGCGCCAGCTCTTTGATCGTGAAGTTGTGGATGGACTCGCGCAGCGCTTCGTGCTCGTCGGTGAAGATGAAGTGCTTGCGGTCGGAGCGGTGGTCGGGCTTGATGACGCTCTCGGCGGTTGCGGCCATGGCGGGGAGGATCTCCTTTTGGTGGCTGCCGGGCGTGCCGGCCGCGCAGGGGTCGGGAAGGTGTGGCGGGACGCTAACGCAGCGGCCAGCAAAAGTAAATAGTAGGACTCGCTACTATCCGTCGCCTGGTGCTTCGGCGCCGAGGCCCGGCGCGTGCCGCTCCCGCGCCGGATAGGCTCGCCACCAGCTGCTCAGCACTCCCGTCCCCGCGAGGCTAGGAGACCCGATGCACCGAGGCGCGCCCGTGCTGCTGCTCGTGATGAGCGTGCTCGCCGCCGCGCCCGCCGCGCCCGCCGCCTCCGCCGCACCGCCCCCGGCAACGGTCCCGCCGGCGCTGGCGGCGCTCGAGCAGAAGGCGCTCGCGCTGCAGATATCCAGCGAGCGGTTCTCCTTCAGCGAGTCGATCGCCGGGTCGCTGACGCCGTCGGGGCCGCTGGGCGACGTGGGCCTCGTGCTGGCGCACAGCGCGGCGACGGCGCCGGTGATCAGCGGCACCGGAGAAGAGAGCTCTGACCCGCAGCGGGCGAGCCTGCAGGTGAGCGTGCTGGGCATCACGATCCAAGCGCGCGTGATCGGGGAAACGCTGTACGTGGAAGAGCCGTTCATCGCGCTGCTCGACGGTGGGCGCCCGTGGGTCCGCGAGCACGCCACGAGCCTCGGCTCGGTCACCGGCGGCGGGCTCGGCGGGCTGGGCGTCGCCCCGGGCCAGGACACGGCGCAGGCGTTCGGGCGGGCGTTCGCCGAGCTCGCAGCCTCCAGCTCGATCCAGGAACTCGGCTTGGTTACCGTCGATGACCAGGCGACCACCGGCTTCGGCGGCTCGCTGCCGCTCGGCGCCATTCCAGGCCTGCCCGCCAAGGGCCGCCGGCAGCTGCGCAAGGAGGGGGTGCGCACCGTCCACCTGGAACTGTTCCTCGCCGAAGACGGCCTGCCCGTGCGCACGCGAGTGAGCATCGCCCTGCACGGCGCCGGGGACCAGGCCGCGGAACTGATCGTGCAGGCCGACGTGCTTGGGACCGGCATCGCGGTGTCCGTCCAGCCGCCGCCGGCCGCTCAGACGATCAGCGAGAAGCAGCTAAAGCGCCTGGAATCCGCGGCGAGCCACGTCAAGGTCGTGCGCCGCGGGCACGGTGGCGGCTGAGCCCCGCGCCGCGCACGCGCGCGCCCTTCCCGCCGCAGCGGCGGTGCAAACCGCGCAAGGCGGGGGTAGGGCAACTGCTGGAACCCGCTTCGACAACTCTCAAACCCCCTGGAGATCATGAGAAACCCAATGAACAGACCCAGCAGCCTCGCGGGTGCAGCGGCCGCCGCTCTCGCCGCAGGCGCCCTGTCGCTCGGCGCCGCGGGCGCAGGCGCCGCGACGCTGCCGCCCGAACTGCAGGCCCTGCAGCAGAAGGCCGAAACGCTGAAGCTCACCTCCGAGCGCTTCGTTCTCAACTTCCTCGTAAAGGCGCCCTCGGGCAAGGAAACGACGCTGCTCGGAGAGGGTGTGGCGGCTGTCTCGCCGACGCGTGCGCAGATCACCGAGAGCGCCGGCGGCAAGCGCGTCTCCATCCGCGTGGTCGGGCACTCGGTCTATGTCAACTACCAGGGCCTTGCGCGCGTGGACGGCGGGCGCCCATGGGTGCGCGTGCCCGACAAACAGCTCTCTGAAGAAAGCGGCGTGGACCTCACCTCGGGGCCGCAGAGCGCCGCGCAGGCCTACACGCAGCTGGATTCGGCCGCCGAATCGATCAAGGACGTGGGCCCGGCGAGCATCGAAGGCCAGGCCACCACGGAGTTCACCGCGACGATCAACCTCCAAGCGCTGCTCTCCAAATTCGGTGCCAAGCTCGTCGCGAAACTCAAGAAGGCCGGCGTCACCAGCGCCGCGCTCACCGAGTACATCGCCGCCGACGGGCTGCCCGTGCGCAGCATCGCCACGATCGGCGTGGAAGGCGGCACCATCTCGGTGACCGACACCGTGGCCGCCATCAACGTGCCCGTCTCGGTGCGCGCGCCGGCCGCGAGCAGGACCATCTCCTACGCGCAGTTCAAGCGCTTGGCGAAGAAGCTGAACGGCGCGTAGGCCCCGGCCCCCCGCCTCAGCGCCGGCGCCCGCGGCCCGGGGGCGCCGGCGAGGGAGGTGGGGCGAGGCGTCCCTTCCCTCGGACCCGGCAGGTAGGCTGAGCGACGAGGCGATCGCCGATCGCACAGAGCCATCTACGGAGGTCTCATGCGCAGGGCCGTCGTGAGCGCAGTGGTGCTGCCCCTGATCATGCTCGCCGGCGCCGCCGGCGCGGCGGGGTCGGTCCCTGCGCCCGTCACCCAGCCGCCCGCGCTGGTGGCGCTGGAGCAGAAGATGGAGCAGATGGCGCTCACCGGCGAGGCCTACACGCAGAGCATCAACACCGCAGTCACCGTCGCGCTGCGCTCTCACGGCATGTCCGGCAGCACTCCGCTGACGCGGACCACCTACCAGACCGAGGTGCAGTCGGGGCTGGCCAGCCTGGCGCCGGCGGAGGCCTCGGTGAAGGACCTCAGCGCGAAGGGCCAGGAATCGCTGCAGGTCGGCTCTGAGGTCTATCTGCGCCTGCCCCAGATCGCCAAGCGCGATCACGGCCGCCCGTGGGTGAGGTTCGCCCCGCCGGACTCCTCCGCCTTCCAGCTCTTCCCCTACCACTCCGCGCGCGGCGAACTGATCCACGAAGGCAGCGGACCGTGGGCGGGGCTGATCAACCTGATCGCCACCGCCACGGCGCCCGCGACGATCCTCGAAAGCACGGTCCTCGACGGACAGGCGACCAGCCAGTTCACGGTGCCCGTGGAGCCCTCCAAGCTCTTCGACGACCCGCTCAAGCAGCTCGCGCTCGCGCTCGGCGCCAAGGAACCCGAGACGCTGGAGCTGTGGATCGCCGAATCGGGCCTGCCCGTCAGGGTCGCGCTGATCTCCGAAGGCCGCACCTCCTCGTTCTCCCAGACCACCACCGAGACGACCGAGATCACCTCCGTGGACCCGTCCTTCACGGTCAAGGCGCCGCCGCGCTCGCAGACGATCTCCTCCAAGCGCTTTGAGAAGCTGCTCGGCGAATTCGGCGGCCTGCTCGAAGCAGCGCTCGGCAAAAAGTAAATAGTAGAGCTGCTCACTTCCCACGAGCGTCCGATCAGGTTAGGATGGCCGCAATGGCCAGCCAGCCCGTCCTCTACGACCTCTCCGACGGCGGCGTGGCAACGATCACGCTGAACGATCCGGACACCCGCAACTCGCTTTCCCCCCAGATGCTGCAGGGCCTGCTCGACGCCTTCGCGCGCGCGCGCGATGAAGAGAATGCGCGCTGCGTGGTGCTCGCCTCCTCCCACGAGCGCACGTTCTCCTCCGGCGCCAACCTCGGCGGCTTCGCCGCCGACGCGCCGCTGGTGCACCGACACTTCGGCTCGGAGCTGTTCGTGTCGCTGTTCAGGCTCATCGGCGACCTCGGTAAGCCCACGCTGTGCGCGGTGCGCGGCCATGTCCTCGCGGGCGCCCTCGGCATCGCGCTCTGCTGCGACCTGATCCTCGCCTCCGAGGAGGCCACGTTCGGCACCCCTGAGATCAACGTCGGCACGTTCCCGTTCATGATCATGGCGCTCATCTACCGCAACGTGCCGCGCAAGAAGGCCAACGAGCTGCTGCTGCTCGGCGAGCGCTGGAGCGCCAAGGAGGCGCTGGACGCGGGCATCGTCAACCGCGTCCTGCCCGCGCCGGAGTTCGACACCGCCGTGGCCGACTGGGCGGGCAAGCTCGCGGGGCGCTCGCCGGTGATCATGCGCCTGGGCAAGCAGGCGATGCGCCGCCAGCTGGACATGCCCCTCGACGACGCCCTTGACTACCTGCGCGCCCAGCTGACCCTGGCAATGTCCACCGAGGACATCGTCGAGGGCGTGAGCGCGTTCTTTGAGAAGCGCGACCCGCAATGGAAAGGCCGCTGATGAGCACACAGACGCCCACCTCGATCCTGCGCCCGCTCGTGGAGGACCTGCAGCAGCGCCGCGCGCAGATCCGCCTGGGCGGCGGCGAGGAGAAGATCGCCCAGCAGCACGAGCGTGAAAAGCTCACAGCGCGCGAGCGCATCGCGCTGCTCGTGGACGAGGGCACGTTCGTGGAGATGGGCATCCACGGCAGGCCCCACTACTCCCAGCGCGCGATGGACGGCGTCAACGCGCCCGCCGACGGCGTCGTCACCGGCTACGGCAAGGTGGAGGGCCGGCTGACCGCCGTGTGCGCGTATGACTTCACCGTCATGGCCGGCTCGATGGGCATGACCGGCGAGGTGAAGGTCTCCCGCCTGCGCGAGCTGGCGCTGACCAAGCGCATCCCGTTCGTGTGGCTGCTGGACTCCGCCGGCGCACGCGTGCAGGAGGCGGCCGGCGCCCTGTTCGCCGGCGGCGGGAACCTGTTCCGCGAGGAGGTCGTCATGAGCGGGGTGATCCCGCAGGTGGCCGCGCTGATGGGGCCCTGCTCGGCCGGCACCGCCTACATCCCGGGCCTTGCCGACTTCGTGCCGATGGTAAAGGGCCGCGGCTCGATGGCCCTCGCCGGGCCGCACCTGGTGCGCGCCGCCGTTGGGGAGGACGTCACCCAGGAGGAACTGGGGGGCTCGCGGGTGCATTGCCGCAAGTCAGGCGTCGGGGACATGGAGGTCGCAAGCGACGAGGAGTGCATCGAGCGGATCAAGGCGTATCTGGCCTTTATGCCCCAGAACTGCGAACAGGCGCCGCCCATACGCGCGTGCGCTGACCCGATCGATCGCGGCGACGAGGAGCTGCTGGACGTGCTGCCCGAGTCCAACCGCAAGCCGTATGACATGTATGAGGTCATTCGCCGCATCGTCGATGACGGCGAGTACTTCGACATGAAGGGCCAGTGGGCCAAGACGATCATCACCTGCTTCGCGCGCTTCGGCGGGCGTCCCGCGGGGATCGTCGCCAACCAGCCCAAGCAGCTCGGCGGCATCCTCGACAACGACTCGGCCGACAAGGCCGCCAGGTTCGTGAACCTGTGCAACGCGTTCGGCATCCCGCTCGTCTTCATCCAGGACGTGCCCGGCTTCATGGTCGGCACAAAGGTGGAGGCCGAAGGCATCATCCGCCACGGCGCCAAGATGCTCTACGCCGTCGCCAACGCCACGGTCCCCAAGATCACGGTCATCACACGCAAGGCCTACGGCGCGGGCTACTTCGTGATGAACGGCCGCGCCTACGAACCAGACCTGATCGTCGCGTGGCCCAGCGCGGAGATCAGCGTGATGGGCGCCGAGGGGGTCGTGGAGATCGCCTTCCGCAAGCAGGTGCAGGAGGCCGAGGACCCCGAGGCCAAGCGCGCCGAGCTGATCGAGGGCTTCCGCAAGATCTTCGACGTCTACATCGCCGCGGGCAACGACCTGATCGACGACGTCATCGACCCTCGCGAGACGCGCCAGACGATCTGCCGGGGCCTTGAGATGTCCGCCGGCAAGAAGATCGAGCGGCCGTGGAAGAGGCAGGGGGTGGTGCCCGTATGAGCACCGATCACCCGGCTGTCATCACCTGCTCGATCTCGGGGGCGATCGCCAACCGCGAGCAGTGCCCCGCGATCCCCTACACGCCGGCGGAGTACGGCGCGGAGGCGCGGCGGATCGTCGATGAGGGCGGCGTGATGATCCACATCCACGCGCGCAAACCCGACGGCACGCCGAGCTATGAGATCGAGGACTTCGCCGCGATCACCGAGGCGATCCGCGCCGAGGTGGGCGAGGAGGTGATCGTCAACTTCTCCACCGGCACGATCGGCGTGCCCGTGGAGAAGCGCATCGCCTACCTGCGCGCCTGCCGCCCGGAGGTAGCGGCGCTGAACATGGGCTCGATGAACTACGCCAAGTACTCCGCGTCGCGCAAGAAGTTCGTCTTCAACATGATCTTCCCCAACCCGTTCGAGGAGATCATCGAGCTGCTGGAGGCGATGAACGAGCTGGGCATCAAACCCGAGCACGAGTGCTTCGACATCGGCCACGTCGGCAGCCTGCACCCGCTGATCGACATGGGCGTGCTCAAAACGCCGCTGCACGTGGACTGTGTGATGGGCGTCGTCGGCGGCATCCCCGCCACCGCGCGCAACCTGGCGGCGATGGTCGAGAACATCCCCGCCGGCTCGCACTGGGGGGTCATCGGCATCTCGCGCGACCAGTGGATGCTCGTGGCGGCCGCGCTCACGCTCGGCGGCTCGATCCGCGTGGGCCTGGAGGACAACCTGTACCTGCCAAACGGCGAGATGGCCACCTCCAACGGCGAGCTGATCGCCAAGGCCAGGCAGATGACCGAAGACATCGGCCGCCGTCCCGCGACCGTGGCCGAGGCGAGGGCGATGCTGGGGATCTCCCGGTGAGCGCGCCGCTTGCGGGCATGCGCGTGCTCGACCTCTCGCGGCTGCTGCCCGGCGGCTTCTGCTCGCTGCTGCTCGCCGACTTCGGCGCGGAGGTGCTGAAGGTCGAGGACACCGGCATGGGCGACTACATCCGCTGGTCCCCGCCCTTCTACGAGGGTGCCCACCCGACGGCCGCCTCTGCGCTGTTCCTGTCGCTGAACCGCAACAAGCGCTCCATCCGCCTCGACCTCAAGAGCGAGGGCGGGCGGGAGGCGCTGCTGCGCCTGGTGGGCGAATACGACGTCGTGCTCGAGTCCTTCCGCCCCGGCGTGCTCGACCGGCTTGGCGTCGGCTATGAGCGCATGCGCCAGGAGAACCCCGGCATCGTCTACTGCGCCATCAGCGGCTTCGGCCAGGACGGGCCCAAGCGCGACGCCTCCGGGCACGACACCAACTACCTGGGCCTGATCGGCCTGCTGGGCCTGACGGGCGAGCACCGGGGCGAGCCCATCCAATCGGCTGGGCAGATCGCCGACCTCGGCGGCGGCGCGCTGATGGCGGCCTTCGGCATCATGGCGGCGCTGCGCGAGCGCGACGGCGCGCCCGCCGCCCCCGGCAGGCAGGCGGTGCCCGGCTCCGGCGAGGGCCAGTTCGTGGACGTCTCGATGACCGACGGCGCTCTCTCCTGGCTTGCGATGGTCGCCGGCGCCTACTTCGCCGAGGGCATGGTCCCGCGCCGCGGCGATCTGCCCCTGGCGGGATCGCTGATCTGCTATCGGCCCTATGAGTGCGCCGACGGGTGGGTCTCGCTGGGCGCGCTTGAGCCAAAGTTCTGGCAGGCCTGGTGCCGCGGCGTGGGCCGCGAGGAGCTCGTCTCCGCGCAGTTCGAGCACCCCGGCTCCGACGCGCACGCCAAGGTCGCTGCGATCTTCAAGGAGCGCACGCGCGAGCAGTGGGAGGCGTTCGCGCGCGCGCACGACTGCTGCCTGGAGCCGGTGCTGGAGCTCGACGAGGCGCTCTCCTCCGAGCTTGTGCGCGAGCGCGGCATGGTCGTGGAGATCGAGCAGCCCGGCGCCGATCGCCCGGTGCGCCAGCTGGGGGTGCCCGTCAAGCTCTCGCGCACCCCGGGCCGCCACGACCGCATCCCCGGCCCGGCGCTCGGCGAGCACACCGAGGAGGTGCTGCTCGCCGCCGGCTACTCGCCCGAGGAGCTCGCCGCGCTGCTGGAGTCCGGCGCTGCCGCCGCCGCGGCGGCCACGGCCGACGCCTCGGCTGGCTCGGGCTTCCGCGCGTGAGCAGGAGCGGCCCCCGATGAGCGCCGCCGCCTCCGCTCCGGCCGACCGCACGCTGCTGAAGATGAGCGAGCTGGCCGAGCGCTGCGGTGTCAGCCCCGGGACGATCCGCTACTACCTGCGCGAGGGGCTGCTGGGCGAGGGGCGCGACATCGTGCGCACCAGCCGCAACATGGCCTACTACCCGCCGGAGTACGTGCAGCGCATCGAGCTGATCAGGCGCCTGCAGGAGGAGCGCTTCATGCCGCTGCGCGTCATCAAGGGGGCCCTGGAGGAGGACCCCGAGCGCGTGCGCGCGCTGATCGAGCTTGAGGACCGCATCCTCGAGCGCGCCCTCGCAAGCGCCGAGGATCACTCGCGCGTCTCGCGCAGGGCGGTCGCCGAGCGCTACGGCGTGCCGCGCAACGTGCTCGAGCGCCTCGCCGAGATCGGCGTGCTGACGCCCGGCCCGCGCGGCTATGACCGCGACGACGTCAAGATCATCGAGGCGATCGCCAGCTTCCGCGCGGGCGGCTACGAGGAGGCGCTCGGCTTCACCGTCTATGACACGCTGCGCTACCGCCAGGCGCTCGAGCCGCTCGTCGAGGAGGAGGTGCGCGCGCTGCTGGACCGCCTCGCCGGCGAGGTCGAGGTGGAGCGCGCGATGGAGATCGTCGCCGCTGGCGTGGAACCGCTGCGCGAGCTGATCGGCGCGATGCACTCCAAGCTGCTGCTAGCAGCGTTGCGCCGCCAGCGCGGGCGCCCGGCAGACGGGGGCTAGGATCATGCACGACGCATCCTATTAATGTGGCACGTATGGGTGTGCTGCTACAGGTGAGAGACGTGCCCGAGGACGTCCACGGCGTCCTGAAGGCGAGGGCGGCTATTGCCGGTGTCTCGCTCTCGGAGTACGTCCGCTCGGTGCTCCAGCGCTCCACCTCCAGGCCCACCCCGGAGGAGCTGTCACTGCGCGTGAAGGCGCGGGGAGCGGTCACGCCCGGGGAGCCGAGCGAGATAGCCATCCGTCGCCTGCGCGATGCGGGCGAGTGACCGTCATCGACACATCCGGGGTCATCGACCTGCTCCTCGGGAGCGGGACCGCCGATCAGGTGCTCGGCCTGATCGAGGACGAGGGAGAGCTGGCCGCTCCGGACCTGCTCGTGTTCGAGGTGATCGCTGTCCTGCGGCGCCTGGCATTCGCCGGAGACCTCGCCGAGCCTCGGGCTCGCGCCGCGCTTGCCGATCTCGGGGATGTGGCGCTGAGGCTGTTCCCGAGCCTTCCTCTGCGCGAGGGAGCCTGGGAGCTGCGCGAGAGCCTCACGGCTGCCGACGCCCTGTTCGCGACGCTCGCTCGGCAGCTCGGTGAGCCGCTGGCGACGAAGGACGGCGGGCTTGCCGCCGCGGTCAGACGCCACACCGATGTGAGCGTGCTGGAGTTGGGCAGCGCCTGACCGGGCCGGCCCGCCCGCTCGGCGCCCTCGGGGCGGTTATGCTCTGGTGCGTTGACTGACCAGTCAATCTATGTTGCGGGCGAGCGCCGGGCGCGCCGTCCGCTGGCGCGAGGCCAACGCGAGCAGGAGCCCGCGTGAGGGTCGCGGCCGTCCAGTTGAACTCGGGCGCGGACCACGAGGCCAACCTCGCTGTCGCCGAGCGCCTCACGCGCGCCGCCGCCGCCGACGGGGCGCAGCTGGTCGTGCTGCCGGAGAAGTGGACCGCGATGGGCTCGCGCGAGGACCTGCTCGCGGCAGCCGAGCCGCTGGAGGGCCCGACGCTCAGCTGGGCGCGCTCGCTGGCGCGCGAGCTCTCAGTGGACCTCATCGCCGGCTCCTTCCTGGAGCGCGTGCCCGGCCAGGAGAAGCTCGCCAACACGTGCGTCCACGTCGACGCTGCCGGCGAGGTGCGCGCGGTATACCGAAAGATCCACATGTTCGACGTGGAGGTCGCGGGGCATCGCTACGAGGAGTCCGAGCTCGAGCAGGCCGGTGAGGAGATCGTGCTCTCCCACAGCGCGCAGGGCGTTCCCCTTGGCCTTTCGGTCTGCTACGACCTGCGCTTCCCCGAGCTCTACCGCATCCTCGCCGTGAGGGGCGCGCTGATCATCACCGTGCCCTCGGCGTTCACGCTGGCGACCACGCGCGATCACTGGGAGACGCTGCTGCGCGCCCGCGCGATCGAGAACCAGGCGTTCGTGATCGCCGCCAACCAGTATGGGCCCCACCCGGCCGCGCAGCACTCCGGCGGGCGCTCGATGATCATCGACCCGTGGGGCCTGGTGCTCGCGCAGGCCCCCGACGGGGAGGGCCACATCACCGCCGACCTGGACCTGGAGCGCCAGCGCGAGATCCGCGAGCGCCTGCCCTCGCTTGCCAACCGCCGCCCCCAGGCCTACCGCTGGCCGGAGGGAGCCGCCGTATGAGCCCGCGCGCAAAGCCCGCCCAGGACAAGCGCCGCCTGATCCTCGACGCGGCCGTGCGCGTGTTCGCCTCCCAGGGCTTTCACGCCTGCCGCGTCTCGGACATCGCCGATGAGGCGGGCGTCGCCTACGGCCTCGTCTACCACTACTTCTCCTCCAAGGAGCAGGTGCTCGACACCCTCTTCCTCGAGCGCTGGAACATCATGCTCGAGCTCATCCGCGAGGTCGAAGCGCAGCAGATGCCCGTGCGCCAGAAGCTCAGCGCGATCGCCTCCTTCATCGTCGACAGCTACCAGCACGACCCCGACCTGATGAAGGTCATCATCGTCGAGGTCACGCGCGCCGCGCACTCTTTCGGCGACACCCACATCGACACCATCCGCGAGGCCTACGACCTGATCGGGGGGATGATCGCCCAGGCGCAGGCCGAGGGCGTCTTCAAGGCCGAGATCGAACCGCGCTTCGCTGCGATGGCCTTCTACGGGGCCATCGAGCAGCTGCTCACCGGCTGGATCTTCGACCTGCTGCCCCACGGCGAGGATGACTTCGATCGCGCCAAGTGGCTGGTCGTGGAGACCGTGTGCGGCGGCCTGGAAGTCGCCCAGGAGCGCCAGCCGAGCGTGGGCTGAGCGCACGCGCGCCTGCAGGCGCGCGTGCACGGTGCGCCCCGCGCTTCACCGCCGGGGCCCGCGGCAATAGACTCCCCGCCCGATGGAGAACGAGATGGTCAAGAGGCTGATGTGGTCGGGGCTGCTCGCGGCCACCGGCGCGCTGGCGAGCATCGCCGCAAATCGCCTGGCGAGCGTCATCTGGCGCCAGCTCTTCGACGAGGAACCGCCGGAGTGAGCGAGGACCCCACCGCCAACTCGGGCGCCCCCCGCAAGGACCCGCCCCAGAACATCGCCGCGGCCATCGCCGAGGTCTCCGAGCGGGCCACGGTGCTCGTGCGCGAGGAGATCGAACTCGCCAAGGCGGAGGTCACCGAGAAGGCCGCCAAGCTGGTCCGCGGCGCCATCGTCGGCGCGGCCGCAGGCATCTTCCTCGCCACGGCGCTCATCTTCGCGCTGATCGGCTGCGCCTTCCTCCTCTACTTCTATCTGCCCGGCAACGACTACACGTTCTTCTGGGGCTTCTTCGCGATGGCCGTCATCCTCGTCGTGCTGGGCATTCTCGCCGGGCTGATCGCAGCAAGGGCCGTCAAACGCAGCTCCCCGCCGATGCCCACCATGGCCATCGACGAGGGGCGCAAGATCCGCGACGCGCTCGCCACTCCCGCCAGCGCGGCGCCCGCCGCCGTGTCGCGCGCCGCCGACCCCGTGCCCGCAGCCGCGCCCGAGCCTGCACCGGCGCCGGAGCCCGAGCCTGCACCCGCGCCGGAGCCGGAGCCCGCACCCGAGCCCGAGCCTGCACCCGCGCCGGAGCCTGAGCC
>Ga0182030_10005115_pt1 | contig 27880 bp, 29 predicted proteins | sample 812S3MmetaG_FD_121299 | JGI IMG/M metagenome (GOLD analysis project Ga0182030, IMG submission 121299) | Permafrost microbial communities from Stordalen Mire, Sweden - 812S3M metaG (Illumina Assembly) | ecosystem: Environmental > Terrestrial > Soil > Wetlands > Permafrost | place: Sweden... | reverse complement strand
TTCAGGTTTCAGGTTTCAGGTTTCAGGTTTCAGGTTTCAGGTTTCAGGTTTCAGGTTTCAGGTTTCAGGTTTCAGGTTTCAGGTTTCAGGTTTCAGGTTTCAGGTTTCAGGTTTCAGGATTCAGGTTTCAGAAATCAGGGGACAGCAGAACAGATGTCAGCAGCGGCGGAGTTGTTTTTACTGACCCCTGAAACCTGATCCCTGATCCCTGCTCTTCAAGCACCGGTGGCGAAGCGGCTAACGCGCAGGTCTGCAAAACCTGTATTCGCGGGTTCAATTCCCGCCCGGTGCTCCAAGTTTGAATGAAAGAAACAACCGCTCCTCGAAGCGGAGAGGAGCGGCAAGCGAGTCGGGCGATTAGACGGGAAGTAAACCCAAGCCGCAAGGGCCCTGCACAACCCCAACAAACCCCGCTCCCTGACCCCTGATCCCTGAAACCTGAAACCTGACCCCTGTCGTCACAGCGCAATCAGCGGCCGCGGCAGGCGCGTTCTCGCGCGATCCAGAAAAAGCCGCATCCGCAGCGCTTCGGCACGCTGTGCGATCACCAGGCCCATCTGCCTGCGGATGTGATCGGCGTCCTCGAGCAGCGCCACTTGCGCTTCGTCGGCAGCGGCGTCTTTCTCCAGCCGCTCAACCCGCTCTTCAATGCTTTGCCGAAACCGGGGACTGATTTCATATCCATCCTGAGCGGCGCAGTTGGTAATCATGGCAACCTCCTCGGCAGACCTCTTCGGCGGGTTGGATGCTTGAGGTTCAGGATTCTCTGTTCGTCCTCAAGTTTTTCCAACTAATGCCGATACTACCCAACAGTCTTTGGATGCGCCAGATTACCGTGTGGTCCATCGATGGTAATGGATTGTCCTGAATCAGGACAGTGCGGACTATTGCTGCGGCGCCGTTGCGTAATATCCCTTGCGCACCTGCACCTTCATCCCCTCGCCGCATTGCACGGCGAGATGCCGGAAGCCGCCGTCGAGTTTGGTATTGCTTGACGTATAGCTGGCCACATACTGGGTGCGGAGCTCTTCCTGGATCTGGTCGAAGGCCGCTGCCAGTTTGTCACCGTTGTTGCCCACGTCGATGATCCGTCCGCCGGTTTCATCGGAGATCCGTTTTGCAGGTGAATACCCGTAGTAGCCCACGCCCTGGCTCCAGTACATTTGCCGATCGGCAATCAGGATCACGTAGACGAGGACGTTATTCCTCTCCGCGGCGGCGATTGCATCGCCGATCTTGGTGCGGCTGCCTTCGTCCTCGCCGTCGGTGAGAATGATGATGGCCTTGCGCCCGGATTCCTGGTTCAGCTTTTCGTTGGAGGCCAGGTTGATGGCGTCGTAGAGCAAGGTTCCCTTGGGGTCGCCGATGGTCGGAATGGTCCCGCCCCCGGCTCCGGGAATGCCACCCGCTCCGTTTCCGCCCGCCGTGTTGATCTCCGCCTTGCGCATGGCATGCGATAGTTCGCGGGCGCTGTTGGTAAAGTCCTGCAGCAGGTCGACGTTCACGTCAAAGGAGACCAGAAACGCCTCGTCACTCTTGCGCAGCACGCGATCGAGAAACTGGCTGCCCTCATCCTGTTCGAGCGGCAATACCCGCTGCTGGCTGCCGGAAGTGTCGAGCAGAATGCCCAGGGTGAGCGGCTGGCTGGTTTCGGACACAAAGCTCTTCAGCGTCTGCGGCACCTTGTCTTCAAGCACCGTGCAGTCGTTCCTGGTCAGGTGAGGAACCAGGTTGCCGTTCTTGTCCTTGACCGTGAAAAACACATCCACCAGGTTCACATTCACCTTGAACGACGCCACGGGGCCCTCTTCGGGCGGCGGAGCCGGCGCGGTGCTCACCGGAGGCGCGTCCGGCGAAGGCGCAAGCTGGCCCCATGCGGCCGCCGGAAATACCGGCAGGCCAACCAGAAGGGCCGCGACTGCGAGTCGAAGATGCATACTGTCGAATTAGACGGTTTTCGCGCTGCTAAGAAAGCATACCCTGACTCATTGAGGGTGTGCGATGCAACCAGCGCGGCTCTGGCGCGTCTGATACTCTGACAGGTGCGCCCCTGTAACTGGAGCCGGCCCCTGCGCGATGCGTCCGTGGGCCCATCAGGCACAGGATGCGGGATCCCGGGAGGATGAAATACCTGTGAAGCCTGGTTTAGATCGGTTCCCCCAATTACGCGCTCTCGTCCGTTCCTTGCCACCGGTGCAGAGACATTGGAGAACCGCTGCAACTGCTTCGGCGCTGGCGGTATTCCTGGGCCTGGTCCTCGCTTCCCATCCTCGGGCCCTGGCTCAAAACCAGCAGCCCCCGGTACCCGATGCTCCCACGCCGCAGGCGCCGCCACCGCTGCCGGGCACGGTCGGCCCCGTCACGCCGGGACAGGGCAGCTCTGAAACCCCGTCCAGCCCCACCGGAAACACTTCAACCTCAGCTGCAGGCACCCCGCAGGATCAGGCAGAGCCTACGCCCCTGCCGCCACCGACAAGCCAGCCGCCGGACAATGTGCAGGCAACGCCTCCGGAAGAAGGCTACGGGGCTCTGAAGCACAACATTATCGTGAACGTAAACTTCGTTGAGGTTCCGGTTATCGTCAAGGACTCCAAGGGAAACCCGGTTGCCGGCCTCACCTGGCGGGATTTCAAGGTCTACGAGAATAATGTGCTGGAATCGCCGAATGTTTTCAGCGTGGATCCGGCCCCGCTTTCCATCGCCTTCGTAATCGACCAGAGCCTGCCCTCAAACGTAATGGACAATGTGAATGCTTCAATGGGCGCTATTCAGGGCGCGCTCACCCCTTACGACGAAGCCGCGGTGATTACCTACAACAACGGGCCGAAGGAGTGGACTGGATTCACCGGCGCGCAGAGCAACCGTCTGCCCGCGGTGCTGGCCCTGGCCAAGGCTACCGGCCGCGATCCGATGGTGCCGGTCAACGAGGGTCCGCTGGCGGGATGCAGCATCCGCGAAAACGGCAACTGCGTAGACCCCAACCTGCAGCCCGGCCACTCCACCGGCAACGACACGTTCATCACCCTTCCCAAGGAGATACACACCCTCAACGACGCCATCCTGATGGCCGCCAAGGAGTTGTCTACCCGGCCCAAGGATCGCCGCCGCATCATCTTCGTCGTCTCGGACGGCAAGGAATACGGCAGCAAGGCATCTTTGCGTGAGGTGGTCCGCTACCTGCAGACCAACAAGATTGCCGTCTTTGGCACGCTGGTGGGCGACTCGGCGCGCTGGGGCGAGGGCTGGGTCGATCGCTTCCATCTGCCCTTCACCATGTACGACAACATCCTGTACAAGTACACCGCTCTGACCGGCGGCGATTGGGAATCGGATGGCCGCGTGAACGGCATTGAGAAGAGCTACCTGAAAATCGCCGAAGAGGCGCGCACCCAGTACACGCTGGGCTACCTGAGCCACGAGTCTATCTACGACGCCAAGTACCGCGCCATCGACGTGCGCGTGAACCGGCCCGGATTGGACGTCATCGCCAAGAAGGGCTATTACCCCTCCGCGCAGGACTACAAATAATTGGGTCCTGCAAACGCCCCTGCGGCAGCCGGATTTGGACTGTGCTCGGCCGTCTCCTGGGGCGGATCCGACTTCATCGGCGGCCTGGGCGCGCGCCGCGCTTCCGCACTCCTGGTCACGATCTCCGGACACCTCGTCTCATTTCTCGCGCTGCTGGCCGTTTGCCTCGGCTTCCGCATGGTTATTCCAGGCGGGCACGCTCTGGTCTACGCCGCGCTGGGCGGATTTGAAGGCGCACTGGCCCTGGCCGCCTTTTATCGCGCCCTGGCCATGGGCGCCATGGGATTGACCGCGGCCTTAACCGGCTTGCTCACCGCCCTGGTTCCGATTGTGTTTTCCGCCATTCACTACGGCCTTCCCGCTCCTTTCACCGCGGTTGGCCTGGGAGTGGGCTGCGTGGCCATCTTTCTGATTACCCACCAGCCTGCCGCGAAGACCGGATCGAACAGCGCGGTCACTCCGCCGGCGGCGCTGCTGCTGGGCGCGCTGGCAGGAACCGGCTTTGGATTGCAGTTGATACTCTTCAGGCTGGCCAGCTCTGAGATGACCGGCGGAGATGGCCTGCTGTGGATCATGACTGCGGCGCGCGGAGCCGGCGTGACCGCGATATTGCTGGTCCTGCTGGCAAAACCGCCCAAAGGGCTCGGTCGGGGATTCTGGCTCGCAGGCATCTCTGCCGGAGCCCTGGACACCGTCGGCAATCTGCTCTACCTGCGCGCCACCGAGTTTGGCCGCCTGGATGTGGCTGCCGTCATCTGCTCGCTCTATCCCGCAGTCACCATCCTGCTGGCCGCGCTGGTGCTTCGCGAACGGCCCACGCGCCGCCAGATAGCCGGCATGGCGCTGGCCCTCGGCGCAGTCCTGCTACTCAGCACATAGCGTCAGCGCCTGAATGCACAAAGGCCTGTGCGCTGGCACAGGCCTGTAGATGTGTCCTGATCTCAATGGGGAGCAAGCGCGCTCCCAGACGCCTTACTTGGGTGCCTTACTTGGGTTCGATGGGGGTGTTGGTGATCGGCGGCGGAGCCGAGACATTCTGCTGCTGCACAGGCGGCGCAGGAGGCGGCGGGTCTGTCACGCCCTTGATGCCCTCCCTGAAGCCCTTCAATCCCTCACCCAGTCCCTTGCCCAATTCCGGCAGCCGTTTGGCGCCAAACAACACAAACGCCACGATGGCAAGCAGGATCAGATGCCATGGCTGTAGTAGATCGCCCATTTGTTTTTCCTCCGCATGCCGAGATTTCACCGGCACGCATGTTCACAGGCTATTGTCGCACAAAGCCGCATATCAGCGCACGAGCCGTTAAAAGGACATCAACCCAGCGGTCGGAGGCCTGAAGATTGAGCTTCCCGGCAAGTTGCTCAAAAGACATTTCTTCAGCACTTATGCTGCTGTTCGCAGGCATGAGTTGATTGGATTCCGTTTAGAACCCGCCAGCCGCTCGCTGATCCCTGAAAACTGAAACCTGACCCCTGAAACCTGATCCCTGTTCTTCAGTTCACCTGCGCCGGCTTTCCCAGCCGCTCCGTCACCATGCTGTAAAACGCGCCCAGGTCTTCCTCTTCGCCCGTGGTCAGCCGGCGGTAGACCTTCATCAGCGGAAATAGCCGCGATCCGCGCGCCTCGACGGCCGGCACGGCCATCGCGCCTCCCGGATAGTTGGTCATCTCCCAACTGCCGGCATAACGCCGCCGCAGCACTTCGCCCAGGTAGCTGCCCCAAAGCCGCACCTCGAAGTCCAGGTCGAGCTCCGGGCTCTCCCCCACCAGTACCAGGATCTCGTCCAGCGCATCCACCGATTCGGAACTGAAGTCCAATTTGGCCCGGAATTCGCCCGCGCCCCGCTCCACCGCCGCCTGGGCATACCCCTCCATCATCGTTCCCAGGTCAGGGTAAGACGTCGATTCCAAACGTTTGCGTATTTCCGCGGGGCCGCGCATCTAATCTCCAGAGTAAATGCCATCGCCCCGCCGCGTAAGGTTTTTGAATTGTGCCCTGGCCGGACGTTTGTGGCAGACTGAAAAGAGCAGTGGAGGTCCCCAGCCTTGAAGACGGTAAAACTTCTCGCCCTGGCCGTTTTGCTGGCGGTTGCCGCCGGCTCCGCACGTTCCGCGGAGCGCGACATCTATCCCGACCCGGCGCAGGCCCAGGCCGACATAAACGCTGCCCTGAAGACCGCCGCTGCCACCCACAAGCGCGTCCTGCTGGACTTCGGCGGCAACTGGTGCGGCGATTGCCAGGTTCTCGATATTTATTTTCACAACGCCCAGAACCTGCCCATTCTCGAAGCCAATTTTGTCCTCGTCCACATCAACATCGGCCATTCAGACGCCAATCTGGATCTCGCGCAGCGCTACGGCGTTCCTCTGGATAAGGGCGTTCCCGCGCTGGCGGTGCTGAGCGAGCACGGCAAGCTGCTCTTCAGCCAGAGGCAGGGCCAGTTTGAGGCCATGCGACGCATGGAGTCCTCGACCGTGACCTCGTTCCTGGTGGAATGGCGTCCCGCCCACGCAGGCTGCTCCACCGTGGTCGTCGATTGTTAGCAGGAGAAACTACTCAATATGCAATTCGATCTGGATAAAATTCCCGGCAGCGAGACTTACAAGCTGCTGGTAGGCCTGGTTGCACCGCGGCCCATTGCGCTGATCACCAGCATGGATGAAAATGGCCGGCTGAATGCCGCGCCCTTCAGCGCGTACAACTACCTTTGCACCGATCCGCCCATCGTCGGCATTGGCGTAACCAACCGGCCCACCGACGTTTTTGTGCCCAAGGACACGGCCCGCAATATCCGGCGCACCGGCGAGTTCGTGGTGAATGTGGTCACCGAAGACATCGCCGAAAAGATGAATATCTGCGCTACCGATTTTCCCGCCGGGATGAGCGAGGTGGAGATGGCCGGCTTCACCACCGTTCCCTCGCAGAAGGTGAAGCCGCCGCGCATCGCCGAGGCTCACGCCGCTCTCGAATGCCGCGAGTACACCACCATGGAGATTGGCCGGTCGCGCATCATCCTCGGCCGCGTGGTTGCCATCTACGTCGAAGACCGTTATGTCGATCCCGCCGGCCCCTACGTCAAAGCCGACGAGCTGCACTCCATCGGCCGCATGAACGGCCTCGGCAACTATGTGCGCACCAGGGACGCCTTCATCAGCATCCCACGCATCTCGTATGAGGAGTGGAAGAAGAACCACCAGTAGAGACAGTCGGCAGGGGTTCTAGCGATAGTCTTTGGGGTCTATGCAGGCATCGTAGAGCGAACGGTCAATTTTGATCCATTGTGCTCCATTGATTCCCCTCCGATTTGTAATCGTCGGACTTACGGGATAAGCGCATGCGATGCGAATCCAGCGATCCTGCTGACGTGCAATGACCCTAATCTCATCGGCTACCTCTGATAAGTCCTGATCTTGAGAGAACACGATTGCAATGTCGAATTCATTTCGCACTGCCTTGCCAATCACGTCCAGCGCAATGCGTACATCAATGCCCTTCTCTTCCCCGTGCAGGAATGTTTGGCTCGTACCGTCAGGCAATTTAACCGTCTTGTTCCGATAGCGTAATGGACGGCTGAAAACTCTTATGCCCTGTCTGCCCATGGAGGCCAGCTTATTTGTCCAAAAGCGGTTCCAGCGAGGATCATCTGTAGCATCGGGGACGCCCGTATAGAAGTACGTTGCAACGAGATCCCACTTCTCCTGCGCGGCGACGCTGGCCACGAGCTTGCGAATGTCGTAATTCGGGTAGTAATAACCAAATGCATCCCTCACATGATGAAAGAGGTTCTGCCCGTCGATGAACGCCACAGCACGCTCGATAGCTGGCTCAATCAATTGAATCTCATTCCATAAATGAATAACCCCGCCCGAGTGCCCTTGCGGGCGAGTCAGGCGGGGAGCAATTACTCTCTTAGATTAGACGCCTTCGAGGTAAATTACAAGAAAACCTTCAACCGCGCTACTGTGACGGCTTATTCACCTATGCCATCGCGCTCACTTGAAGGACACGAATCCAACTACCATAAACCTGTCCTGCAGAGACACGCTCACCCAATCGGCGCCAAATGTTTGGTCTTTGAGTAGGTATAGATAATCCGGTGCGCAACCGTGATGGTCGAGAGCACGGCCAGCACCCACAACACCGGGCCCATCACTCCCCAGTGGTTGAACAGCGCGCCCAGGATAATCAGCACGATCCGTTCCGGCCGCTCCATGAACCCCACCTTGCACTGGCCGATCAAAGCCTCGGCGCGGGCACGCGTGTAGCTCACCATCAGCGAAGTGATCATGACAAACGCCACCAGCACCACGTAGCGGAAGCGGTTGATGCGCCCGTAGTAGACCAGCAGGCCGAAGAACAGCACCACGTCGGAGTAACGGTCGATTACCGAATCGAAGAACGAGCCGAACACCGTCACCTGGTTGTTGCGCCGCGCCACGCGCCCGTCCACCATGTCGAATATGCCGGCGCCGAAGATCACCATGCCGGCATAAAAAAACATGCGGTCCCCATTTGAGGAATTCGCATGGCCGAACAGAAACGCGGCGGCGATATTGATCACCAGCCCGAAGAAGGTAAGTATGTTGGGTGAGATGCGGGTGAGTGCCAGCCCGTGCACAATGTGGTCAAGAAGCCAACCGCAGGCGCGGCCGAATGCGCTGGTCCAGGTCATTGCCAGATCTTCCTTGTTACTGATCTTTCGTTACTGCTCTGTGCCGGTCGTGGCCTTTTCAACGCCGCCTTCGCCGGATTCATCGTGGATGGTGGTAACTTTCAGAATTTCAAGTTGGCGCTTGCCGTTGGGCGTTATGATCGTGGCCACGTCTCCCACGCGCCTGCCCACCAGGCCGCGCCCGATCGGCGAAGTGGTCGAGATCAGTCCCTTTGAAACGTCGGACTCCTCGCTCGTCACCAGCCGGTACACGATCTCCTCGTCCTTGGTCGAGTCGTACACCACCACCGTGGAACCGAAGCCGGACTTGTCCCTGGGAATATTCGTCAGATTGACCAGCGACAGCTCGGCCATCCGCTTTTTCAGCTGCCCCAACCGCGCATTCACAAAGTCCTGCCGCTGCTTGGCCATGTGATATTCGGCGTTCTCTGAGAGATCTCCCATCGCCACCGCCTTCTTGATCTCGGCGGGAAGCTCATGGGAAAGCTCATGCTCCAGGAGCTTGATCTCTTCGAGAAGCTGTTTTTTGATGTGCTCGGGCATCCATTGTCCGTAGCGGGGAGGGGGTACTCCATCCGCGAGAGTTGAAAAGAACTTGACATCCCATTATAGAACAGCGGTCGGGGTCAGGTTTCAGCGGCTAGCTCTCTGCACTGGCTAATCCTCGCGGTGTAGAATTCTGCTGCCCGACGCGGGTTCATCGAGCAGTTCCTGAATGGTGCGCGGCTTATGAAATTCCCGATCCGGCAAGCGAGGAGAATGGATGGGCTGGCGCTCAGATTGGCAAACGGTGCTTGATGCAGAAACAGCCCGATGGTCAGCGATGACATGCGAGCAACTGACCAGCGAACTGGCTGACGTCCGATGCTATCAGGTTGAGGTCGGATCAAGGCGATGCCAGGTCGAAGTTGAACTATTGGAGAACACTGAGAGCTATCTCCACGTGATCGTCGCGGTCGATGACGGCGTTCTCCCGAGATCAATCTCGCCGTTGACGCAAACTTTCATTCGGCAGAAGAGCGCTAAGCCCTGCTCTGCCAGTGCGTAAGCGTCCCTATTCCCTATTCCCTATTCCCTGGTCCCTGTTTTCAATGAACTCCTGCAGAATCAGCGTAGCCGCCACCTGGTCCACAACCCGGCGGTGCGTCTGCCGCGCGTGCCCGGCTTCGTAGAGGATCCGGTGCGCCTCGCGCGTGGTCAGCCGCTCGTCCCACAGATGAATGGGCAAGCCGGCCAGCTCGCCCAGCTCGGCGGCAAATGCCTGGGTTTTGGCAGCCTGCGGGCTCAACTCGCCGGATAGATGCAGCGGATTGCCAACCACAATCCCCACCACCCCAAATCGCCGCGCCAGCCGGGCCAGGGAGCGCAGATCGTCGCGCCGGTTGTGCTTCCGTTCCAGTGTCAACACCGGCTGCGCCGTCAGGCCCAGCTCGTCCGACACAGCCACGCCGATGCGGCGATTGCCGACATCCAGACCGAGGTAGCGGGGGTGAGGCGCGGCTTCCAGTTTCCAGCTCCTTTGTTCCAGCCTAAAGCCCCGCGCCACCCTCGCTTCCGGTTTCCGCCCGATACAATCGAAGATAGAGAGTCCTCGGGACGTTTTTCGCGTCCTAACTGATTGAAGGATCGACACCGGCGGAATGGCAAAGCGCAGAAGGAAGAGCCAAAAAAAGAAGAGCTCCGGCGCGAGATTCCTGCTGGGGGTGCTTTTGATTGCAGTCCTGGCCGCCGGCGGCGCGGCCTGGGTTGTTCTGGCGCCGTTGGGGCCGGGAGCTGAGACTTTTGTGGACTTGGCGCCCGGCTCATCTACGGCGCGCATTGGCCGGCAACTCGAAGCAGCCGGCATTATCCGAACCCAGGTTGCCTTTGATCTGTTGCGCTTTTGGAAGCGGGGAACGCTGCGGGCCGGCGAATACCGGTTTGAACATCCGGCGTCCGCGCTCGAAGTCTACAGCCGGATCGCACGGGGCGATGTTTTTACCCGGACATTGACCGTTCCGGAGGGTTCGAGCATTTTTGAGATCGCTACCCGCGTTGAAGAGGCGGGATTCGATACGCGTCAGCATTTTTTTGACGCGGCGGTAAGTCAGGTAGGGCTGGTAACCGCGCTGGACCCCAAAGCGAAGAGCCTGGAAGGCTACCTGTTCCCGGATACTTACCGCTTTGCCCGCAACACCAGGGCGGCGGAGATTGTGGCCGCCATGGTGCGCCGATTCCGGGTCGTCGCCGGGCAACTGGGATTGAAGGAGAATGTGCACCAGGTGGTGACCATAGCCTCATTGGTCGAGCGGGAGACGGCGGTGGACGCCGAGCGGCCACTGGTGGCGGGCGTTTTCGTGAACCGGTTGAGGAAGAATATGCCTCTCATGACCGACCCCTCGGTGATCTACGGGCTCGAACTCGAGGGCTGGTGGCGAGGCGCGATCTACCAGAGCGATCTGACCCGCGATACCGCCTACAATACCTATCTGCATACCGGCCTGCCGCCGGGACCGGTGGCCAATCCCGGCATCCCTTCCCTACGCGCCGCCATGCATCCGGCGGATACGGATTATCTCTACTTTGTGGCCGCCGGGGCCAACGCCGAGGGGCATTCTCTGTTTGCCAGCACGCTCGATGAGCACAATCGCGAAGTAGCCAGCTACCGCCGCGCCGTAAAAAAGGCAGGTGCGCGATGAGGGCTGCCCGCCTGGTGTCAATCCCGCTGCTGGCTCTCCCGCTTTTGCTGGCAGGGTGTTCGCTGTTTCCCACTACGCGCAAGCTGCCGGTGCCCAAGGCCCCGTCCATCGTGTACACGGTCACGCCGGAGCGGTTGGTCGAGCAGCTCAACCAGCGCTGGGATGCGCTTGAGACCCTCACCGTCAAGGTGACCATTCAGGCCCGCACGCAGAAGCCCCGGGAAGGCCTGGAGACCACCATGCCAACCGTCAACGCGCAAATCCTGCTGCGAAAACCGGAGATGCTGCGGGTTTACGGCCGGGCTCCGGTCATCAACGTTCCATTGTTCGATATGGCCAGCGACGGCAAGGATTTCACCGTATTCATTCCCTCAAAAAAAGAGGCTCTGAAGGGCGCTAACTCGCTCAAAAAGAAATCGCCCAACGCGCTCGAAAATCTTCGGCCCGACTTCTTTTTCTATGCCATGGTGGTGCGCGGCGTAGAGCCCGATGAGCTTTATTCAGTGACCGCGGACTCGGAAACGATTGAGGATCCGGCGAAGAAGCACTTGCTCATTACGCCCGAGTATGTTCTGAACATCATGCGCCAGAGGCCTGGCAGCAAACAGTTGACTCCGGTACGCGTGGTTACCTTCGACCGCGACGATCTTCTTCCTTATCAACAGGACGTGTACGACAGCGATGGCAACCTGGAGACCCAGGTCTTCTATGCCGGTTACCGCGATTTTGGCGGCGTCAAATACCCCTCGATCATCACCATCAAGCGGCCGCTTGAGGCCTCTCAGCTGATTCTGAGCGTGCAGACGGTGAACCAGAACCAGACCCTCAAAGACGACCAGTTCCAGGTGGCCATCCCTCCCGGCACCGAGATCAAAAACCTGGACTAAACCTGCATTTCTCACGGCCAGGTCGACGCTCTGTAGCGCCGACCTCCTGGTCGGCTGTACTGGCGGCGTCCTCGCCGCCAGAGCAAAGCCTCGTTCATCTATGCAGTTTGCACACACCGTGACGGAGAAAACGGCGTCCGGCGTGGGTCAGAGACCCACGCTACAGCCGGCCAGGAGGCCGGCGCTACAAATTCGTTGACGCGCCTGGTGAGAAATGCGGACTAAAACTCCCCGCAAATTGCCGCGCCCTGCGCACAGCCGCAAGAGCCTTAATGGGCCGGCGGCGGCGAAGCCGGTGCAGCGCCCGGTGCCGCTCGTGGCACGGTTGGATTCTCTCCCGGCGTCCCACCCATGACAACCACGCCCGTCGCGGTAAACACGCCGTCCTTCACCGCGCCGTCAGCCCGCACCACGTCGCCCACCTGAATGTCAGCCAGGGTGATGGGATCGCGGCGGCGGCGGAACGTGGTATTTTCGTCGGCCGTGAAGGTGTGAGGGGCGTTATCGACCGACCCCATGAGCGCGACTTTAACGCCGTCAATGGCCGTCACCTTGCCCTGGAGCCAGGTCTTCCCGTAGTTGGCTTCCATCTCGCGCATCTGCTTTACCCGCTCGGGATCAAGCTGGACAATGGCCGTGGCGCCCACGGATTTGGCCGTCGCATCCACGTCGCCGCGAACCTGAATTACATCGCCCACTTTGATGTCGGAGGGTTTGAGCTGCTGGGGAGGATTGCCGCCCGAGCCACGGCCCTGACCCTGCCCGCCACCTTGGCCTTGGCCCTCGCCGCCCTCGCCGCGAGCGTAGGCAGGCATCTTGAGGATGCGTGTATCGGCGCTGAAATGAACGGTGTAAGTCTCGCCCGCATCGGTCTTGCCCGCATCGGTCTTAATGGTGTAGTGGCCGGCTGCAACCTCCGTCACCGTGCCCATCAGGCCGTTTCCAGTTCCCATCCTGCCGCCAAATCCGCCGCCGCGCCGGCCATAGCCTCCTCCAGAACCTTGCCCGGCTCCCTGTCCGGCGCCGTTGCCGTTCTGGCCGGCGCTGGCGGGGTTCTGGCTGTTTTGCGGCGCGGAACTCGAATTCTGCGCCGGGGAAACTGCGGCAAATGCAAGTGCGAGAACCAGAGCGGAGACGAGGGGGATCTTCATGGGCCAACTCCTGAATTGCGGGCCGGCCGTGAGGCGGCCCTGCCTCAATAGACGCAGGAGGGCGCAGCGGAGACGACGAAAGAGAACAACTCCTACCGCGCCTGCGTATCCTTGGCGTTGCTCTGCATGGCCAGCATCTGCTTGAAATCAGGATTGTCGCGGAGGCTGGCAAAGGCCATGTCCGCGGCCACTTTCTTGGGGCTGGTAAATCCTTCGTTCAGAGCCATGCGAAGGTACTGCAAGGCGCACTCGGTTTGCCCGGCGCGCACGCATCCCAGCGCCATGTAGTAGTTCATGGCGCCCCGTTCCCCAATTGATGAGGGGTTCTGCACCTGGGGGCTGCCGCGGTCTTGAAAGATCTCCGGCTCGATCGCCAGCGCCTGTTTATAGGCGTCCCACCCGCGGCTGTACTTGTGCTGGGCGAGCAGGTTGGTGCCCAGGTTCTTGTAGGCGATGGCTGACTTCGGATCGATCTTCACAGCCCTGCGGTAATAATGCTCGGCGGAACCGTAATCCTTGAGCGAGTCGTAGACGGTGCCCAGGTTATTGAGCACCTCGGAGTTGCGGGGATTCAGTTTGAGAGATTCCCTGTAACAGTGGGTGGCGTCGGTGACGTTGAACATCATCTGGTACGCGATGCCCATCTTGTTATAGACATCGGCTGTCCGCGGAGCTTTCATATACGCAGCAATGGCTGCCTGGTAACGCTGGTGAACAACCAGTGCGTCGCCAAGCTCTTCTGCGGTGGGCGGAGTGGCCGGCGCGGTGGTCGGAATGGCCGGGGCGGTAGTGAGCGGGGCAGGCTGGGGCGGAGCGGCAGGGACCGGCGCCTGGGCGCAAAGAGGCGGCATTGCCAGGAGAGATGCAAAGAGGCCCAGGACCGGCAACAGGGGGTGGTGATCGAGCCTGAACATCGTTCCTCCTCTCTTCCGCTCCAGCCAAATTGGCGAAGGAATCGAGGGAGCGATCAATCGGGACGCCGTCACAGGCATTAGACCACCAAACCACCCTCAAGAGAAGCCGAAATGTGAAAATTTGCTGCGCGGAACGGCCTCACCACGCCGAAACGGACGCAAGCGGGGGCGGGCGCGCGGTACACTCTTTTGAGCGCGGGAGGTCAGAGCATGACCAGGAAATCGGAGGCGGAATGTACCCATGTCGATGCCGATGCGGGGCTTAGCGAACGATTTGCCGCCGTGCGCCGCCGCACGCTGGCGCTGTGCGCACCGCTCACCCCTGAGGACATGATGGTGCAGTCAACGGCCGAGGCGTCGCCGGCAAAATGGCATCTGGCCCACACCGCGTGGTTCTTTGAGTCGTTCATTCTCAGCGATTTCGTGCCCGGGTACCGAGCCTTCAACCCGGATTTTCAATGGCTGTTCAACAGCTATTACGAGGGTTTTTCGGCGTTTCCCGAGAAGCGGCTGCGGTCGTCCTTCTCGCGCCCCGGGCTGGATGATATTTTGCGCTACCGCGAGCATGTGGACGCGGCAGTGGAGCGGTTGCTCGACGCAGGGCCGGAAGCCGAGGCCCTCAAGCGCATCGAACTCGGCGTAAACCACGAAGAACAGCACCAGGAACTCCTGCTCACCGACATCCTCCACGCGTTTTTCACCAACCCCCTGCGGCCTGCATACGCCGCATCGAGGCCGGGTGCCCCAGGTCCCGATTCTGGGACCTGGGATACCGCGAACCCCAACCGGACTTCGGAAAACCGGCAACCCACTCCCATGCGCTTCGACCATTTCGAAGGCGGGCTCCGCGAGGCCGGCTTCCTGGGGCCGGGATTCTGCTTTGACAATGAGCTTGGCCGCCACCAGGTGTGGCTGGAGCCGTATGCGCTCGCCTCCCGGCTGGTCACTTGCGGCGAGTATCTGGCCTTCATGGCCGACGGCGGCTACAACAGGCCGGAACTCTGGCTCTCAGCGGGCTGGGCCGCCATCAAAACCAACGGCTGGCAGGCGCCCCTCTATTGGACCAGCGAAGACGGCAACTGGAGCGTGTTTACCCTCCGCGGCCTGAAACCGATCGAACAGAGGATGACCGCTCCGGTAAGCCACGTGAGCTTCTATGAGGCCGACGCCTACGCGCGCTGGGCCGGCCGCCGGCTGCCCACAGAGTTCGAGTGGGAGGCAGCGGTGGAAGGGTTGCCAGTCGAGGGAAACCTGCTCGATTCCGGAAACTTGATGCCGGCTTCCACTACTCTCAACCAAAACGCGAAACCCACGGAGTGGGGGGACTGTTGGGTTTGGACAGGGAGCGCTTACCTGCCCTATCCTGGCTTCCAGCCGCTCGCGGGCGCACTTGGCGAGTACAACGGCAAGTTCATGAGCGGGCAAATGGTGCTGCGCGGCGGCTCGTGCGTCACGCCGCAGGCGCATATCCGCACAAGCTATCGCAATTTCTTCGCGCCGGAGACGCGCTGGCAGTTTTCCGGCATCCGGCTGGCGTCGTAAACGCTTCAGATGCATCGAAACAAACAGCATGAATCTCGCAGCTTCCGTTGCAACAGAAATCGACGAACAGGTAGCCCAGGCGGTGCGCACGGGTCTCGCTTCCCTGCCCAAACGGCTGCCGCCCTGGCTGTTTTACGACCAGACAGGCTCGCGGCTCTTCGAGGAGATTACCGAGCTGCCCGAGTACTACCTCACTCGAACAGAGCGGGGGATTCTGGCCCGCCACGCGGGCGAGATGATTGCCAGCGCGGCAGACGGCGCGCGGCTGCGCATCACGGAACTCGGCGCGGGCTCGGCTGAAAAGACGCGTTTGCTGCTCAAAGCCGCGGCCGAGCGGCAGCCAACGGTGGTTTACGAGCCGGTAGACGTTTCGGCTTCGGCGCTCAAGGCAGCGCGAGAACGCATCGAGCGCGAGATTCCCGCAGTTCGCGTCGCGCCCCTCGTGATGGACTACACCAACGACTTCGAGCTGGAGCCGGCCGCCGAGGGCGAGCGGCGACTGGTGCTGTACATCGGTTCGAGCATCGGAAACTTCGAGCCCGACGAAGCGGCAAAGCTGCTCGGCAAAGTCCGCGCCCAGCTTCGCGCCGGAGACAGCCTGCTGCTGGGTGTGGACCTGGTGAAGGATGAACCCATCCTGCTCGCCGCCTACGACGACGCATCCGGCACTACGGCTGCCTTCAACAAAAACATGCTGGCGCGGCTAAATCGGGAACTCGCCGCGGACTTCGATCCGGAGGCGTTCGCGCATCGCGCCGTATGGAACCAGGCCGAGTCGCGCATCGAGATGCATCTTGAAAGCCGCGTTGCGCAGCGGGTGCGCGTGGCCGCACTCGATCTCGAAGTGGATTTCAAAGCAGGAGAGACCATCCACACCGAGAACAGCTACAAATACCGCCCCGGCCAAGCCGAGTCGATGCTGGCCGAGGCAGGCTTCCGCGCGGAAGCAACATGGACGGATCCACGCGGGTGGTTTGCGGTGTGTTTGGGCAGGGCGGAATAAACATTTCCCACGATCAAGCATGGGTCTTGCGAATTCGCTGCGGCGAGTCTCTACGGCGCGGTGTTTTGCGCGTTCTTCCGGTTTCTGCGGCGAGTGTCTACGACGCGGTGTTTTGCGCGTTCTTCCGGTTTCTGCGGCGGGTGCCTACGGCGCAGCGTTTTGCGCGTTCTTCCGGTTTCTGCGTCAAGCGTGCGCGCCGTAGGCGCAGCGTTCGTTAGCCCCGCGCTTCAGCGTGGGGAATGGAATGATAAACGGTCCGAGTCCCGTAGGGACGACGCCAAACCCGATTAACCGAACACATAGCGTTCGTCGTATTCAATTCCGCATTTTCGCAGCAGGGTTTTGAACTCTTGTTCGAAATCTTGTTTGCGATGATGCTGTTCCTGATTCTGTATGTATTTCTTCGCAACCGATGCCTGGGATGGGCTCACGCTGAATGCGCCATACCCTTCCTGCCACGAGAAATCCTGCCCCATCCATCGGGAAGAGCCGCCTTTGAGTTTCTGAACCGCCTGAGCGAGGGAGTGTGACGCCGGCAGAACGAAGAGCAAGTGAATGTGGTTTGCCGTTCCGCCAGCGGCAATCAATGCAACGCCCTCGCTCCGGGCGATGCCGCCAAGATAGGCGTGCAGCCCTGTAATGCGGGATTCGGGAATGAGCGGTTGCCGCTTCCTGGTGCTGAAGATGCAATGAATAAAATTGCTTGCGTACGTGTGCGCCATGCTTGCACCGTCCCTACGGGGCTCCCATTCTATAGGGATTCTCCTTCCCCACGCTGAAGCGCGGGGCTAACAACCGCTGCGCCTCCGGCGCGATGCGCGAAAGGGAGTCTACAATTTCCGAATGCGACTCCGACTGATCAACCAGACTCGCCCTGCCCTGTGAAATGAGACCGTCTATTTCGGCGCCGCAATCCTCACCAGCAAAATATCGTGGCTCGCAATTTCAAGCGGCATGTTCTGGGTCAATTCCATCTCCTTGCCCGTCCACAGGTCTTTCGCCTTCTGCGCGCCGTGTAGGCCGAGTTTGGCCAGGTCCAGATGAAACGGATGCGTCGAGTACCGGTCGCTGCCGGCATTCAGCACCGCAATCCCCATCGCGCCGCCGGACAAATGCCGCGTCCACACATCCACTTCGCCGTCGGAATACGCTTTGGTTGCTTCGTGTCCCAGCTTGTCCTGGTCGATGGCGATCACATCGGGATTGGTGAGGATGGCCTTGATCTCCGGCTTCATGTTGGGCAAGTCGTTGCCGGCCAGCAGCGGCGCGGCCAGCATGGCCCACATGGAAAAGTGCGCGCGGTTCTCAGCCAGCGAGAGCCGGCCGTTGCCCACCTCCAGCATGTCGGGGTCGTTCCAGTGGCCGGGCGCGACGTATTTGGCCAGCCCCTGCTGCTCGCCGAGAATCGAGTAAATGCTGTTCCACTGGGGCCGGATGTCGCCGGTCGTGCGCCACAGGTTTGCGCCCACTTGCGGTCCCCACTCCCATACCGAGTCCCAACCGTACTGGCAAAGTGAATACACAATGGGCCGGCCGGTTGCCTTCAGCGCCTTGTCCATCTTGGCGTAGGCGGCTTCCATCAGGCGCATCTGCGCAGCCGGGTCGTCAGGAGCCTGCTTGGTCATCACCGCTTCGCGGAAGCTGCACAGGTCGTACTTCAGATAGTCCACGCCCCACGAGGCGTAGAGTTGCGCGTCCTGCACCTCGTGATCGAGCGAGGCCGCGTAGCCGGCGCAGGTCTTGGGGCCGGGCGACGAATAAATGCCCAGCTTGAGACCCTTGGAGTGAACGTAATCCGCCAGCGCCTTCATGTCGGGGAATTTTGAATTCGAGTGCAGCACGCCGTCCGCGTCGCGGTCGCCCTCCCAGGTGTCGTCGATGTTGATGTAGATATAGCCGGCGTCTTTCATGCCGGTAGAGACGATCTCGTCGGCGGCATCGCGGATGTTTTTATCCGTGACCTTGCCGGCAAAGAAGTTCCAACTGTTCCAGCCCATCGGCGGCGTCTGCGCCACCAGCACCTGCGGTGCGGCAGACTTTTGGTTTACCTTATGGGGCGCCTTCGGCGTGGCAGCGGTTTGGGCGGAAACGGTAAACGTTGTCAAAGCCAGAACGGCAACGGAGAGCGAAGCGAAAATGCGCATGGCAAGGATTCTCCTCGAAAACTTTTCCGAGTGGAATACTATCCTGCTGCTCCGCTTTCGGCAATGGCCGTGAAATGCGCGCAAAAATGAGGCGCATCAGGCCGGCATTCATCCGAACAGGTTGTCGATCTTCAGGTTCAGCGCGGCCACTTCCTGGCGCAGCTCCGCCAGGGCGATTTCGAGCTGCGCGATGCGTTCGTCGGAACCCGAATCCTCCGGCGCATTTTCAGCTTGCGGAACAGCGATCGACTCGACGGGCCCCGAAAGCAGATGCGCGTAGCGGGATTCCTTGGTGCCCGGCTGGCGCGGCAACACGGCGGCCAGCGGCGGCTCGCGCTCCATCAGCTTTTGCAATCCGGCCAGCACATCGGAGATTTCGTCAAAGCCATGCATGCGCTCGGTGCGTCCGCGCAGCTCGCCTGGGGTTTGCGGCCCGCGCAGCAGCAGCACGCAAATCAGCGCCGTCTCGGCGCGGGTGAAGTTGAAGGCCTCGCCCAGCCAGTGTTCATATTTCATGACGCGCCCGTCGGCCGACTTTGCCCGGCCGCCGAGTTGCTTGGCTTCAAGCCCGTGCAGCGCCTGGCGCACGTCGTCTTCGTCGAGATTCGTCACCGGCTCGCGGTTCGAGCGCTGGTTGCAAGCATTGATCAGCGCGTTGAGCGAGAGCGGATAGTAGTCGGGCGTGGTCGCTTCCTTCTCGACCAGCGCGCCCAGTACGCGTGCTTCGGCGGCAGTGAGGCGAATGGGATCGGTGGAGGGCATACTTCTATTTTGACATCCGGCGCTAGCCGATCTCCTCGGACTGGACCCCGCGATGGCGGGTAAGCAGGAAGTAGACCAGCGGCGTAACCACCAGGCTGAGCACCATGGAGACACAAAGGCCTCCGATGACGGCAATGGCGAGGGGTTGGAGCATCTGGGAGCCGGCGCCCAGCGCGAGGGCCAGCGGCAACATGCCGCATACGGCAGCCAGAGCGGTCATCACGATGGGCCGCAGCCGCCTTTGCGCCGCGTGGAGCATGGCTTCGCGCGGCGCGGCGCCTTCCGCACGGAATCTTTCGTTGGCGTCGAGCAACAAGATGCCGTTCTTGGCGACGATGCCGATGACCATGATCAGGCCCATGAACGATGCAACATTGAAGGTGATTCCGGTAACCAGCAGCGCCAGAATCACGCCGGAGATGGAGAGCACCGACGAAGTAAGAATGGCGATGGGCGCGGGAAAGTTTCGGAACTCGGCGAGCAGAACGCCGAAGACCAGCGCCAGCGCCAGAAGCAGGACGCGCAACAGATCGTGGAAGGATTTCTGCTGCTCCTGGTAAGCGCCGCCATATTCGACGCGCACCGATGCGGGCAGGTGCATGCCGGCTACCGTCTGCCGGACCCGCGCCATGGCGGAGCCCAGATCGGAGCCCTCCAGGCGGCCGGTGACCGTGACCAGCCGCTGCAGGTTTTCGCGCAGGATTTCGTTCTGCGGCGGCAACTGCTCGATTGTGGCCAGCGAGCCAAGGCTGGCGGTGCGGCCCGAGGCGCTGTTGAAGACCGTGTTCTCAATCGCGCCGAGCGAACTGCGCGTCTCTTCGCCGAGGCGCACCCGAATGGTGTACGAGCGGCCGTTGGAGATGAGCGGATCCGCGGTAGTGACGCCATCGAGAATGGTGGTGGCGTCTTCAGAGATTTCGCTGGGCGTGAATCCAAGCCGCGCGGCGACGACGGGGTCGATCTGGAAGTTGGTTGCGGGTCCGCTGATGGTGTTCTCGATGCCGTCCTGGACATCGACCACGCCGGGGATTTTACCGATTGCATCGCCGACTCTGGGGCCGAGTTGCGCGAGCAGTTCCTGATCGTTTACGAAGAGTTTGATCTGGATGGGCTCGGGCGCGTTGGAGAGATCGCCGATCATGTCCTGGAGCACCTGGGTGAACTCGACATCGAGTTCGGGCTCGGTAGCGTGGATCTGCTGCCGCACGTCTTCCATCACCTCGTCAATGGAGCGGCTGCGGTGGGACTTGAGCTTGACGGTGAAGTCGCCGGTGTTGGCCTCGGTCACGGCGGCCAGACCCATCTGCAGGCCGGTGCGGCGCGAGGTGATGTCGACCTCGGGCTCGGAGCGGAGAATGCGCTCGACGTGCTCGAGAACGCGGTTGGTTGCGCTCAGTGAGCTGCCCGCCGGCATGATGTAGTCGAGCACAAAGCCGCCCTCGTCCATCTCCGGCAACAGATCGGAGCCCAGCGCCTGATATCCCAGCCAGGTCGCGGCCACCAGCAGCACGCACGCTCCGCCAACCCACATCGGCTTGGATAGCGCCCAGTCCAGGACACGGCGATGAACGGCAAGAACGCGGGTGAGCATGCGGCCGGAGGTGTGATCGCCATGCGTTTCGTGGTTGCCGTGTTGGCGCAACAGAACATAGCTGAGCCCCGGCGTCCAGGTGAGCGCCAGGGCCAGCGAAGTGAGCAGCGCCGCGACCATGGTGACCGCCAGCGCGCGGAAGAAGCTGCCGGTTACGCCGCTGACCGCGACGAGGGGCAGAAAAACCACCACCGGCGTAATGGTGGAACCGATAAGCGGAGCGGTGATTTCTCCGAGGGCTTTGCGCACCGCTTCGGCGCGGTGTTCGCCGGCGTCGCGATGCATCACGATGTTCTCCACCACCACGATGGCGTCGTCGATGACCAGGCCGATGGCCGCGGCCAGGCCGCCCAGCGTCATCAGGTTAAAACTCTGGCCAATGATTCGGAGGGCGATGATGGTGACGGCGATGGTTACCGGAATGACCATGCCGGCGATGAGCGAAGAGGTCCAGTCGCGCAGGAAGAGAAAGAGAATGACGCAGGCCAGCACGAGGCCGATGAAGATGGCGTCGCGCACGCTGGAGATGCTGTCGCGAACCAGTTGCGACTGATCGTAAAAGAGCTCGAGCTTGACGCCCGGCGGCAGCTTGCGGCGGAGTTCCGTCACCTGAGCGGCCACCGCATCGGCCACGGTTACCGTGTTGCTGGAAGGCTGGCGCGCGATGCTCAACAGCACCGCGTCTTTGCCGTTTGCCGTAACCGTCGTATAAACCGGCATGGTTGCCTGCTCCACCGTTGCCACGTCGGCCACCCGCACCGGCGCGCCGGCCGGCGTGGTCTTGACCACCAACTGCCGCAGTTCGTCGGCGTTGTGCACCTGCGCTCCCACCAGCCCCAGGATCAACTGATGATTCGCCTGGTAAAGTCCGGGCGAATCCACGATGTTCGAGGCCTCGATCGCATTGACCAGGTCGGGAATGGTGACGCCCGTGGTTTGAAGCAGTGCCAGGTTCGGAACCACGTGAAACTCCGGCACCTGGCCGCCTTGCACGACGACGGTGCTGACTCCGTCCACGCGATTCAACGGCGGCTTCAGATCGTAGGTGGCAATCTCCCACAGGCGCGTCTGCGGCACGGTGCCGGAGGTAAGACTGTAGCCGAGAATGGGAAAGGTGGCGAAGGTGAGCCGGTTGGTGGTGATCCTGGTCGTGGACGGCAGCGTCTGTTCTACCTTGCTGAGCGCCGCATCCACCAACTGGAGGGAGCGGTACATATCCTGGTTCCAGTCAAAGAAAAGGCTGACTTCGGCCTGGCCGCGGCTGGTTGTGGAACGCACGGTGAGCAGGCCCGGCACCGAGTTCACAGCGTCCTCGATCGGCTTGGTGATGGTGACCTGCATCTGCTCGACGGGCATCACGCCGTTGTCGACGCCAATCACCACGCGGGGAAAGTTGGTGTCCGGAAAGACGGCGATGGGCACCTGGAAGGCAACGTAGGCCCCCGCCAGCGTGAGCATGGCTGCGAAGAAAAAGATGGTGCGCGTGGAGCGGGCCAGCCAGAAGGGCTTCTGGCCGTCGCCGGCTTTCGACGAAGCGCCGGGCTCTTCGTTGGGCATCAGTCCGTCCCTCCGCCCGGGCTCGCCGCAGGCGTCTCGCTGTTGTCGGCCGCCGGCCGCACACTCACCTTTGTACCCTCATCCAATCCGTAAGCCCCGCCGGTAATGACAAGGTCCGATGGCGCAAGGCCGCCGGTTACCTGCACGTCTTCGCCGTCTTCGATGCCGAGAGTCACGGGCTTGCGATGCGCGGTGCCATCGTCGCCCACCACCATGACAGATTTGCTGCCGTCCTGCGCCGCGAGAATCGCGGCAGCGGGGATCTTCCATGCATGGGCCACGGTTGCGCCTGCGATGGAGACCTTGACCGGCGTGCCGATCTTGAGCGCGCCGGCTTTGTTGTCGATTTTGACCCAGACTTCGACGGTGGTGCTGCCGGGATCGAGCGCCGGGCTGATAAGCGAAAGCGTGGCGGCAACCGTGTCGGCGAGGCCGGGCACATGGACTTGCGCTTCGTCGCCCACCTTCAGTTGCTGTGCAAGGCTCTGCGCAATATGCGCCTTGGCAATCAGGCTCGAAGTCTCCATAACCGTGATCAGCGGCATTCCGGCGGCCGCGGTTTCGCCCGCGAACAAGGGCCGGTCGGTAACCACTCCGTCAATAGGGCTCCGAATCTCAGAGTAGTTCACCTCGGCCTCGGCGCCCTGGTACTTGCCTTCCGCCGAAGTCAACTGGCCCTGAGCGGCCTGGAGCGCGGCCGCGCGGCTTACGCTGCGCACCGCCTCGAGATGCGTTTTGGCGGCATCGTAAGCCGCCTGCGCGCTCACCAGCGCAGCTTCGGCAGTATCCAGGTCGCGGCCCGGAATCGCTCCTTCGGCAAACAGTTGCTTGCGGCTCTTCACGATGCTCAGGTTCAGGTCGAGATTCGCCTTGGCCTGCGCCACATCGAGTTCGGCCTTCTGCGTGTCTTCCGGCACCTGCGCCTTCGTCGTCGTGGCATAGGCCGCCCGCGCCGCCATGTAGGCGCCCTTGTTGTCCATTGCCGCCGCCGCCAGATCGTTGTTTTCGAGCGTGGCCAGCAGCTCGCCGGCCTTCACACGCGATCCGCGTTGCACGTAGAACTTGCGCACCGGCGCGCTGATCTTCGGATCGATGGCCGCCTGCGCCAGCGGCGTCAGCACCGCATCGGCGGTGATATGCTCGGCGATTCGCCCCTGCTCGGGATGCTCGGCCTGCACCGTCACCTGCGTCTCCGGCACGGGCTCCTTCTTGCAGCCCGGCAAAAGCGCCAGGGGTAGCGCCACTGCGCCCAGCAGAATCCAGCGCGTTCTGAAGCAATGCGCCTTGGGGATTCGATTCCAGATTGTCATTCCACTCATCATCCTGCTCATCTTCCTGCACTTGCCTGTATTACATGGTTCCCGCCTACATGGTTCCCGTCAGCGTCCGCAGATCGACCCGCGCGGCCTCATAGCGCACTCGTCCGTCCTCGCGCGCGTTCTCGGCCAGCACAAACGCGCTTTGCGCGTCCACGACTTCCAGCACCGAGGCCTCGCCGCCGGTGTAGCGCAGTTTGGTTAGTTTCAGGCTTTCTTCCGCGGTGGCCACGCTGGCATCGAGCGACGTGAGTTGGTCGCGCGCCGTCTCCGCCTCGGAGTAGGCTTCATCGAGGCGCGCAATCAGCTGCCGCTGCGCAGCGCTCAGCGCCACCTGCGCCGCGTCGCGGCGTATCTCGCTCTGCTTCACCTTGTGCTCGGTCGAGAGCCAGTCCCACACCGGAATGTCGAGCGTGACGCTGGCCGAGTAGCCCAGATTGCGCACTTTGCCGGGCCCGTTCTCGGCGATCTGCGGAGCGTCGATGCCGTACGTCACGTTCAGGCCCAGGTCGGGCAGATAGGCCGCACGCGCCGAAAGCACGTCGGCGTTGCTCACCCCCAGCGCCGCCAGCGCGCTTTTGAGCTCGGGATTGTTTCTGGCCGCGGCCTGTTCCACATCCTCGCGGGAGGCGAGCGGCGGCGCATCGCCGGGCGCCTGCAGCGTGTACGGCGTGCGCGGGTCGGGAAACAGCAGCACGCCCAGTTCCAGCCGCGCCTTTTCAGCAGCCACTTTGGCATCTTCGAGGTCGCGCTGGCGCTGCTGCTCCACGAGTTGCGCCTTCACGACGTCGGCGTGCGCCGACTCGCGCGCCTGTTCGCGTTCGCCGGTCAATTTTGTAAAATCGGCCGCTTCCTTGCGAGCGAGCTCGGCAACGGTGATCTTGTGGTCCGCCGCCACGGAGCCATAGAACATCCCCGTCACCGCGGCCACCAGGCCGCGCCGCGACACTTCGAGCTGCGCTGCGGCGAGCGCCGACGCCGCATCGGCCCGCCGCACGCCCGCCCACCCGGCCACTCCCAGCGTGTCGTTGATGGATGCCTGGCTGGCATACTCGCGCACCGCGTTGTTGGCGATGAACCGTGGAGCCGGCTGCGCCGCTGCGCCCTGCCCAGCCTGATTGAGGAGGCCGTTGGGCTGCGTGTAGAGCGCTTGGTTGTGATAGACCGCGCTGGGCAACAGGCTGCCGCGCGCTATGGAGCGATCGAGGGCGGAAACCGCGCTTTCCGCGGACGAAGCCGCATAAGACGGATCGCTTTGCTGCGCGCGGCGAATTGCTTCGTCGAGGGTGATGACAACCGGCTTGGCGGCGTCCCGAGAGGCTGCGTCGGCAGGTTGTTCCGGGGCCTGGCCGCAAGCGGCCAGCGCCGCGGCCGCCAGCAGAAGGCACGAGATTGAGCCGGTAAGGGATCTCAGTTCGAGCATTCTCCGTTTCCGGCGTCGGTTGTCCCGAATAGTCACATCCAGAAGAATACAAGTTGAGCCTGAATCTGCCCTAGCCCTTGGATGGAAGACGGCCGGCCTCGGCCGGTTTCCGCTTGCCGCCGATCGCGTCCGGCGCAAGAATCAACAGCGCTCCCGCAATCCACAGGTAATGGCCGATCAGCGGGCTCACCTTCTCGAGCGAAAAAAACATCCATGTCGCGCCCATGCAGATAAGAATCAGCCCGCCCAGGATTCGCCGCAAAATGACCAGTTTCCTCGAAAAACTGCAGCACAGAACCAGCGCGATCAGGGGATTGATCCAGCCGCTGAGCACCACCAGTATGACTTCAAACGAGGGCGTCCCGGTAACCGCCTTGCCAAACAGCGCATTGATCTCAGTGAGCGCAATCGAGGCGCACTTCCATCCCGGAAACACGGTGGCTCCGGGCTCGGGAGAACTCACGGCCGGCAGAAAAAACGCCAGCACGAAGACGCCAAGCCCGAGAAGCCGGCAAATAAAAGTCACCCAGGGATGGGCTTGAATCCAACCGCGCTCAGGCATCAGTGCCTCCCGTTCCCGATCGTGCGCTTTGAAGCACTCGATACAGGCTGAACATAGCATCATAGCCGATGATCAGGCATGGGAGCGAAGTCGCATGACGGGATGGGAGGCAAAGTGATTACAATGATTACATGAGTTACATTGTGGAGGTTTCGTTATGAGCTCCTCGCAATCCATGGTGGTAAGCATGCGCCTTCCGGCAGAGAGCGGCCGGCGCCTCAAGCGAATGGCGAGGCGCCACGGATGGACCGCAAGCGACGCCGGGGCGCGGCTGGTGGAGGAGGGGCTGCGGCGCTCGGAGTTTGCCTTTATTGACTTCCGCGACTCCATGGCTGGACGCCAGGCCTGCTTGCAGGGCAGCACGCTGGCGGTTTGGGAAGTGATGCTGCTGGTGCGTGCGTTCCAGGCAGATGCAGCCGCCGTGGCGAGGCACCTGCGCTGGCCAGAGGCCAAGGTGCGGGCCGCAGTGCAATATGCCGATGCGTTTCCAGAGGAAATTGAAGAAGCTTTGGCTGAGCAGGACGCCGTTGACCTGAAAGTGTTGAAGCGCCTGCTGCCCCAGGCGGCTGAATTCGTTCCCGGTAAGCCGGCAAGACACTGAGATGCTGAGAATGCTGCTCGACGAGCATATTTCACCTGCGGTGGCATCCGGCCTGCGCCGCCGCAGCCGGACTCTTGAGGTGAGCGCGCTGGCAGAGTGGGAGGGCGGCGGATTTCTCGGGCTGGCCGACGCCGTCTGCCTGCATCACGCGGCCGCACACGGATGGACCCTGGTAACCTACGACCGGCGCACGATTCCCCCCTTGCTGCGTTCCTGGGCTGAGGCCGGGCAGCACCACGGCGGAGTGATCTTCGTAGACGAGAAGACGATCCCTCCGAGCGACAATGGCGGCCTGGTTCACGCGCTTTCCGCTTTGGCAAAGGAGGGCGCCGCGTGGGACTGGCCCGATCGCATCTGCTTTCTGCACAAATAGCGTCGAAAGTGAGCTCGGGAATTTTTCTACCCGATTCACTGCGCCAATTTGCCCCGGCTCTGCGATACTTGTTTGTTATGCCTATCGACGACCTGCAGCAGGCTGCACAAAAGATTGCCGGATTCCTGAGTACCTTGAACAAACTGGGCGGAATGCGCCTCAAATACCGCATCACGGCCGGTGATGGGGCGCGCGACCCCGAAGGTCTGCAGGCGCCCCAGATTTGCGTCGAGCTCGCCGGGCCCGATGTGCCGCTGGTCATCCAGCACAACGGCGAACTGCTGCGCGCTCTCGAAACCATTGCCTCACAGATGCTGCGCCTCGACCAGCGCGAGCACGACGCGGTCAGCTTCGATGCCGGCAACTTCAAGGCCCTGCATGAGCAGGAACTGCGCCTGGCTGCCGAAACGGCCGCTGAAAAGGTGCGCCACTCCGGCGTACCCTACAGCTTCCCGCCTACGAACAGCCGCGAACGCCGCACCATGCACATGATCTTCAAGGAGCTTGAAGGCGTGGAGTCGGCCAGCGTCGGCGAGGGCCGCGACCGGTTCCTGGTGGTGTATCCGGAGGGCAAGACGGATATTCCGGTTGCTGCGCCTGTGCAGTCGCGGCCCAGAGGAAATGACCGGGGCGACAGGGGCGGCCGGGATCGCCGCAGGTAGAACGGTGGCCAATGGTCAGTGATCAGGTATGCCACAATACCCATTAATGAGAAGACATTCCTTTACACTGCTGCTCGCGGTGTCTGTTGCGGTTTGTGCCGCGGTGTGTCCTGCGCAAAAGCGGCTTGTCTTGGTTGACCAGGACGGCTCCGGCCCCGGCGGCAGCGACCAGATGTCGATGCTGGTGCTGCTCCAGTCGCCACAGGTCCAGGTTCTCGGCATCACCATGGTCGCCGGCGACGGATGGGTGGACGAAGAGACCAACCACACCCTGCGCATGCTGGAGCTTACAGGTCACCAAGACACTCCCGTAGTTAAAGGTGCGGAGCACCCGCTGATTCGCAGCCAGCAGGAGACGAGCGTAGCCACGGAGTTGTATGGCAAGGTGGGCTGGCAGGGCGCATGGGACCACGCCAGGACAACCGCCGTGCCCGAGGGCGAACCGAAAATCAAGGCCATCGACGAAGACGCCGCGCATTTTCTGGTGCGCCAGGTGCGAGCGCATCCGCACGA